>ENA-OQAA01000581-OQAA01000581.1-human-gut-metagenome-genome-assembly--contig:-NODE-581-length-24232-cov-2.577722_pt1 | contig 24232 bp, 31 predicted proteins | sample MGYA00242489_ERZ504515 | MGnify/ENA primary metagenome ERZ504515 (study PRJEB26092, sample SAMD00036237) | human gut metagenome | host: Homo sapiens | study: EMG produced TPA metagenomics assembly of... | reverse complement strand
CAAGTCCATATCCCTGATCTTCCATTTTCCCCTGATAAGTCCATGAACTTCCTGATCTTCCTGTTCCAGGGTACGAATTCCATATGGGGTGTAAAGCTTTTCAAAAACAGTTTCCACTACCTGCTGTTCTTTTCCGGGTCCAGCATGGTAAAGGTCAGGGATACTGCCCAGATCTGATTGCACCGTATCTGAGCATCTGCCTTTGTTCCGGAAACAAGATCTTTTAAACATTTTTTGTCATCCATCCAGAACTTATCCACAAAAGAAGCTTTTACTTTCTCTTTTAGCTGTGTATAAACTGCCTTTTTATCTGCTGCCTCTGCAAGCTCATCCATAATACACAACGCGTTATACCAGTAAGCATTGATTTCCACAGGCTTGCCGTGACGGGGCGTGGGAAGAATATCTCCTACCCGCACGTCCATCCAGGTTACCTGCCACAGCCCTTCCCCTGACTGGATCAGACCATCCTCATCCATATGGATTCCATAGTCGGTTCCCTCCCGGTAAGCCTTTATGATCCGCTCCATCACCGGATACATTTCCTGCACAAAAGCTCTGTCCCCGGCAGCCTGATAATAAAGATACACACAGTTGATAAACAAAAGCGCCGCATCCACCGTATTATAAAGGGGGGGGCGTTTCCGCCCTCCGGAAAAAGATTCGGCATCAGTCCGCCTCGTTCATTGACCGCAAAGGTTCTGAGAATCTCCTTTGCCGTTTCATACTGGCCGGTGGAAATACATATCCCCGGAAGGGCGATCATGGTATCTCTTCCCCAGTCCTCAAAAAACGGATATCCAGCAAGAATGGTTCTTCCGTTGGTAGATTCCCTTCTGGAAACAAACTGGCTGGCGCTTTTTACCAGCTCCTTTGCCATTTCCTTATGAAGTCCCGCTTTTGCTTCCAGAGCTTTGCGGTAAGTCTGCATTTCCAGAATGATAACGTCTGCATCCTGATCTGCATTTTCCATGGAGTATACAAGCTTCAGGATTTTTTCCTCTCCCGGCTGAACGCTTTCTGTGATTATGTGTCCGGACTTTGCAAGACCTGTCTCTCTACGTCCGTCGCAGGCGTCATAGCTGTAAAAATATGTTTCCTGTATTTCTTCTATATTATCCAGTGTTCCGTTTGTCTGGAAATAGAGAGTCATTCCATTGGAAATCACTGCATTTTTCGTATACTGAAACTTTTGCTCTGGTTCCGGCTCACTGCCCTTTGCAGTAAACTGATAAAAAGGTACAATCTTCAGTTCAGCAGGTTTTCTGCTGCGGTTTCTGATGCTGTAGCGTACTGCCACTGTATTTTCTCCCTGCTTCATGGCAATCTCCTTGCGGATCTCCACTCCCTGAACAAGAAATCTCCATATGGGCATATCGTCAAATACAAAAGAATGAAAATAAGGACAGCCCTCCTCCTTATATCCGTCTGCAAACTCCTGGGAAGAAAGAACAATTTCCTCTTCACCCAGACACAGACTTTCCTTCAGACGATGTACCATATTGTATCTGTGATTGGGTGCCTGTACACAGGCCATCAGAAGAGCGTGATCGTTTCTTGCCACAGAGCCTGTCATGGTCATGGAAGAAAATCCACCCAAGCCATTGGTAAGAAGATAACAGTTTTCCTGTCCTCTTTCCAGATTTTTCAACTCCTGCTTTCCGTAAATCCACTTCATATCCTTACCTCTGTCCCAGGATCAGCGCGCTTACCGGCGCAGCCTCTGCCTTTTGTGTATTTTTTGGTTCCTTCCAGAGAAAACTGTTTTCTCCATTCAGAAGAATTTCCCAGTTTCCTTCCGGAAGCTCTCTTGTTACTGTTTTTTCTGTTCTGTTATAAATGATCAGAAGCTTTTTCCAGGGGCATGTATTTGCTTCATCCCGGTTATCCACCAGAAATCCAACTGCACCGTCTTCTTTCCACTGCCCGGAAATCCTTTTCCACGCCTCCTCTGATTTGTCACAGAGGCCGGGGAGCTGTTTCCGAAGAGCGATCAGTCCCTGATAGTACTGTCTTAACTCCTGATATTCATAAGCCCGTTCCCAGTCCAGCCGGTTCAGCGCTATGGAAGCATTGTAGGTATTCTCATATCCGTCCTTTGTTCTGGCAAATTCCTCGCCGGAAAGGAAAAAAAGATTTCCCTGACAGGTCATATAAATTGCTGCTGCCAGCCGGTTCACTTTCTCCCTCTGTTTTTCATCGGAAATGGTTTTTTCAAGCTTATCCCAAAGCGTCCAGTTGTCGTGGGCGGACACATAGGTAATGATCTGGCTTGGAGCCTTTACACTGTCATTTCCACACCAGGCAGTTACACTGTCCAGGATTTTATCCTCCATGCCCTCTGCCCCGTTGACAAAGCCCGGTGTTTCCGCCTCAAACACATGCCCCTTAATGGCGTCTCTTGTATCATCGCAGAACATACCTACATTTTTGTCAAGAAGCTGTATATTACTTTTCAGAGCCGGAGCTGCGCCGTCCTCCATGCTGTCACATCAGCCGCCCATGGTTCGCCGTAGATCAGGATTTCTCCCTCTCCGTAAACAGTATCGAGTTCTCTTCGGATGCGGTTCATAAGCTCCACGTCAAGAAGTCCCATAAGGTCGAAACGGAATCCGTCAATATGATATTCCCTTACCCAGTAAATCACCGAATCCAGAATATATCTGGCACACATAGGACGCTCGCTTGCCACATCGTTTCCACAGGCAGAGCCATTGGAAATCTCTCCGTTTTTGTCTGTGCGGAAATAATACCAGGGCACTGTACGATTCAGGTTATTATCCAGTGAATACATATGATTGTAAACCACATCCATAATCACACGAAAACCATTTCTGTGAAGGGCCTGGATCATTTCCTTAAATTCCCGAATACGCACTTCCCCGTGCTCCGGGTCTGTGGAATAGGACCCCTCCGGCACATTGTAATTCACCGGATCATAGCCCCAGTTAAAATCTGTTTCACTTTTTTCATCTACCGAGCCGTAATCATATGCAGGCATGATCTGCACATGGGTAACCCCAAGCTCTTTCAGATAATCAAGTCCGGTAGGATGCACACCGTTTCCGTGAAGTGTGGTATGCTCTTCGGTAAAGGCTCTGTATTTTCCACGGTTTTCCTTTTTAAATCCACCGGAAGCTTCCCAGGAAAATTCTTTCACATGAAGCTCATAGATCACATTTTCCGGAGATGTCTCTGGTCTCTTATCCTTATCCCAGTCTGCAGGATCTGTTTCTTTGAGATCACATACCATACTTCGGATCCCGTTTACTCCGCAGGCCCTTGCATAAGGATCCCCTGTAACTGTTTTTTCTCCGTCAAATGTGAGTTCATAATCATAGTATACTCCGTGGAGATTTTCCTCTGTACGGTAAGCCCAGACTCCCTTTTCCGCCTTTTTCATAGAAACGACCTGATGACAGGAAGCTTTTTCCCCGTCTTTATAAAAACGAAGCTTCACGTCCTCCGCCAGAGGGCTCCACAGAAGGAAGGAGGTCCCTTCCTCTGTGCAGACAGCCCCCAGGTCACTGCCCTCATACAAATATTTTTTCTGAAATTCTGAAGAATGATATAGTCTCTTTAATTCCTGTCTCGTCCTCATAATTCTCCTCTTTCATTAACCCTTAACTGCGCCGGATACTCCATCTACATAATATTTCTGCATACACAGGAAAAGAATCGCAATCGGTATGGAAATCAGAACAGCCCCTGCCGCAAAGCTTGTATACCAGCTGTCAATATATTCTTTTTCCAGCATTTTCCACAATCCAATGGCAATGGTGTACTGGTCAGAGTTTGCCCGGCAGATTACCTTTGCAAAAATAAAATCCAGCCACGGTGCCATAAACGCCGTAAGTACTGTATAAACAATGATCGGCTTACTTAACGGCAAAGTTACTTTTGTAAATACCTGCCATTTGGTACAGCCGTCCAGAATAGCAGCCTCATCCACTGCATAGGGAATGGTATCAAAAAATCCCTTGGCAATCTGGAAGCCCAGTCCTGCGCCGCCTGAATAACAGAGGATCAACGCTACCCTGATAAGATTTCCTTCTGTCAGTCCTGCTGCCTTGAGAATAAAATACACCGCAACCATAGACATGAATCCCGGGAAAAGTCCCAGTATCATCGCCATATTCATATATGGCTTACGAAGCTTAAACTTCAGTCTTGACAGGCAGTAGGAAACTGCCAGTGTATAAAAGGTTGCGATCAGGCAGGAAAAAATCGCAATGATCAGAGTATTTATGAACATCCTAGGGAAGTTCAGAATCGATGTATCGGTAAACAGTTTAATATAGTTATCCAGTGTATAAGACCGGGGCAGAAACGTAGAAACATAAGAGCCCTTTTCTGCACGGAAGCTTGTGAGTACAACCCAGATAATAGGGAATACCCAGATAAAGGCCAGAATTGCCAGACTTACATGTACAATGGTATTGTTTACAAAACGCTTTGTTTTTGCTGACTTGTATTTTGCTGCTGCCATCTTTAAATTCCTCCTTCTTTATAGGACTTGCTGTTGCGGTAAGTAAGAAGCGCTCCCACCGCCAGAATAATAAAGGTCAGAATTCCGATCACTGCTCCGATATTATAGTACTGTTTATCAATGGTAAGCTTATAGAGCCAGGTAACAAGCAGGTCTGTTTTTCCGGCTGTGGACGCCAGATCCGTAACCGGATCTCCTCCAGAAAGAAGATAAATAATATTAAAATTATTTACGTTTCCGGTAAAGGTCACGATCAGATACGGAGTTGTCACATACAGCATATAAGGCAGGGTGATCTTGAAAAATCTCTGAACAGCATTGGCTCCGTCCACCTTTGCCGCTTCATAAAGTTCCTCCGGAATATTCTGAAGAACACCGGTAAGCTGAAGCAGTGTATAAGGAACACCAACCCAGATATTGATCACAATAACCGTCACCCTTGCCCAGGTAGGATCTGTAAAAAACGGAAGGCTTGCATCTGCTCCGATCCATCCCAGGTTTCTGAGAAGAACGTTAACCGCACCGTTTGGCTGAAGCATGGTACGCATGATCAGAAGAGATACGAACATCGGCACCGCGCAGGAAAGCACAAAGCAAAATCTCCAGAATCCCTTAGCTTTTGTATCCTTACGATTGATCACCATAGCAAGGATCATACCGAAGATATAGTTACTGAATGTAGCAAAGAATGCCCAGATCAGCGTCCATCCAAGCACAGACCAGAAGGTGCTTCCCAAAATACTGTTGGAGTCAAACAGAGCCCTGAAGTTTTCCAGCCCAACCCAGTCAAACAGCATCAGATGATTTCCGATCTTACTGTAGTTGGTAAACGCCATGCAGATCATAAAGATCAGAGGCAGAATTGTAAAAATACAAATAGCTGCCACAGGCGGAGTCATCAGAAGTCTGTGAAGATTCTCATGAAGCAGAGATTTCAGATCTTCTGCAAAAGTATTCACATGAAGTCCGTTTTTATCCAGACATTCTGCCTTGTAAGCGCTTTTAAGCGTTCCTCTCCAAACCCAGATCATAAGCAGTGTCAGAAGGATCGTTGCCACTCCATAGAGCAGGATCAGTACCGACTGATCGCCCTGTGTATACACATAAACCTGATTTGTCTCATCCCAGACTTCCTTCTGCGGAACGCTGCCCAGAGAGCCCAACATACTCAAAAAGCCAATGCCGTTCACCAGCATAAATACCAGGTATGCAGCTTCCACTGCCAGATATAAAAGACCTTTGATCTTCTGTTTGTGGACAAAGTTAGTTTCCGAATCCCATCAGTACCATGGAAAGTTTTGTCTCAATCCCGCCTTTTTTTATGGCGTTCATGCAGGTATATGGTGTAGAAAACCCGTCTTCCTTTTTCATTAATTTCAACATTTTCCTATCCCCTTCTCTTAAATGCCGTCACTGTTCATTGCCTCGTTCATACCCTCAGTCTGAGCTGCAGAATTATCATGGGTGACGCTTCCGTTTCGGATTCCTTTTCCCATGTTCTCAACAGGAACCCAGCAGTTGTTCATCTTAGCCACAAACGGCTGAAGAATAGAGGTACTGTTAAAGGTATCGTTCTGTGCAGATACCAGAGGGTCGTTGGCGATGGCTTCTTCTGCCAGAAGCTCTGTATTACATGGAATTACATTTCTCAGTTCATAGTGTGATCTCTGAGCATCTGCAGAGCCCAGATAAACAGCAAGCTCTACTGCCGCTACCATGTTTTTGCTGTAGGGATTCACTCCAATCGCCTTAGATCCAGCATAAGCTGTCATCTGTTTTTCCTGACCATTCAGAGTATAAGTCGGAAGAGCCGCAGCTCCCATGTTGTCGCCAAGGGCTTCTTTTACCGCATTGGCATCCCAGGAACCGGAAAAGATTGCGTTAATGCTTCCGTCGCGAAGTCCTGCAAGGCCGGAACCGTCTGCATCAATCTCAAAATTCGGATTTGCAGCCAGATCGATCAGATAATCGGTTACCTCTGCTGCTTTTTCTCCGCTAAAATCCACTCCCTTGGATTCATCTGTTCCATCTCCAAAAAGGGTACAGCCATTTCCAATATAGAAGGAAGGAAGATACCAGGAATTGGTAAACGGAAGAGACACCGTTCCCTTCTCAAGCATGGTATCCAGGTTTTTAATATCCTCCTCAGAAAAAACACTCTTATCATAGTACATGAACCAGGTATTTGTGGTAAACGGAACGCCGTAAAGATCTCCATCCTTTACCAGAGATTCCAGAACCTCCGGAGAATTGGTTGTTTCGATTTCTTCTCTGTACCTTCCGCCAAATTTCGTCAGTGCATTGGCATCTGTCATAATTGTCAGTGTATCGTTGGCATACATAAATACATCTGCGCTTGCCTCCGGATCCTGTGCCACCTGATTTGCCGCTGTTGCCTCGTCAGCAATTCCATACACAAACGTAATGTCCCATTCCGGATGAAGCTCTGCAAAGTCCTCACAGCTGTTCTGGAGCCACTGGCCACTGTCTTTGGACTGATCCTCAGAAGAAGACCATACCATCAGACGGACCTTTTCCTTTGCTCCGGTCTTTTCTCCCGAAGCTCCGCCACAGCCTGTAAGAGCAGCTGCAGCAAGAACTCCGGCTATCAGAAACGCTGTTCTTCTCTTTCCCATTTTTCTTTTCTCCTTGTGTTTCGTTACGTTTCGTTACTTGTAATATACAACACCCCGAAAAAAAACGTCAATATATCAGATGCTTTTCTCTGTTTTTCACATTTTTATATTGTTATTTTTGTGCATTTTTTATAATTTCTCTGTTCACTGATATACTTTTCGAAACAAGTAAGATCAAAAGAATTGCATTTTTCCTCATGTTTCGATATAATTAAAGTCAAAGAATCCAGACATTTGAACTGTTTTTAAGTACAATCTGCAGTTTCCGAATAAACAGGCAGGATTAAAAAACTGTTTATACAGTCAATATTCTGCTTTTATATCTCTGTCTTTTCGGATTTACACGGCTGCTCTTTTATCTCAGATATGTCTGGCAAAAGGAAGGTACACATATGGCAACAATACAGGATATCGCTGACAGACTTGGCGTTTCCAAGGGAACTGTGTCCAAAGCAATCAACAATGCTCCCGATATAAGCGAAACTTTACGAAAAACAGTGCTTGATACTGCAGTAGAAATGGGATATACCAGACTGCGGCGGCAAAAAAATGATGCAAAACGTTTCTGCATCCTGATCGAAAATATGGAATATGAAGAACCTCATCAGTTCGGATATGATTTTGTGATCGGCTTCCGGCAGATGGCAGAACCTGCAGGATATGTAGCAAATGTGGTTCCTGTAACAGCAAAACTTCAGAAAAAAACTCCCTATGATGTTTTTATGCTCCAGAATGATTATGCTGGCGCCTTTGTCCTGGGTTTTTCTCTGAACGATCCCTGGATGGAGGATTTTAAAACAAGCCACACCCCTACTGTTCTTTATGATAACTATATTCCCGCCAATCCGTATATTGCCTCTATCGGAATTGACAATAATGAAGGAATGGCTCTTGCTGTATCTCATCTAAAAAAGCTCGGCCACCGGAAGATCGGATATTTAAGCAGCGCACTTGGTGCTTATATTATGCAGGTGCGCCACAAGGCGTTTTTCCATGCGCTGAAACAGAACGGGCTGAAGGCTGATCCCGATTATGCTGGCGCTTCTTACTATGTAACCCAGTGTATTGAAAAGCATCTGCCCGACTTCTGAATATGGGAATGACTGCCATTATCTGCAGCCACGACCAGATTGCCAACGCTGCTATGGTTCAGTGTCAGCAGCTGGGCTACAGGGTCCCGGGAGATATCAGTATTATCGGTTTTGACGATCTGCTCTGTGTGCCTATACTTCTCCGCCTCTGACTACCATCCGCCAGGACCGGATCGAGCTTGGCAAATGTGGTTTTTATGCCATAGACAGTATTATGAACAAAGTTTCTATCGGAACCATTTATCTTCACGCTCAGCTGATTGAACGAAATTCCACCGGACCAGCGCCTCATAGCCCGGCAGAGGATGAATCTTCCGGATTTTTAAAATAATCCGCAGCTTTGGTTACTGTTCACTCTGTTTACAGCAACCTGCTTTGTCACTGAATCCTGCGGAAAACATTTTATATTGCAGGAAATTTCAGCTATGATCCAGGCTGCAACATTCTTTACCAGAAAGTCCGGTACAGAATTTACTACTTTCCCGGCAGATAAAATGCAGGAGCCGGCTTTGTTTCATTTATAACTACAGTAGAAAGAGGGATGATCTCATGTCAATACAGCGAACCTTACAGAAATATATGGATGACTGGAAAACCATCAGCAGTCTTGATTTTTGTCTTATCACTGATGAAAACGAAGTTTTGTAACTACCTGCTCCCGTTCACTTCCTTCAGAAAAAAAGCTCAGTGAATTCAGGGAAAGCAACGCTCTTATCATGGCAAACACCAGTTGCTGTCTTTATAAAGTCCTGTATAAAGAAGAGCTGGCCTATATCCTTATTGTGTGGGGAAGCGGAGACAGTGTTCCCACCATTGGAGAACTGGCTGTCTGCCAGGTACAGAGTCTTCTGGAAGCCTATGCAGAAAAAAATGACAAAAACACTTTTATGCAAAAACTTCTTCTGGGAAATTATCAGGACGTAGAAGCCTTTAACCGCGCCAAAAAGCTCCATATCTCTTCCACTGCCAGACGGGCAGTTTTTCTGGTGGAAACCCGCCAGGCCAGAGACGAACACGCTCTTGCCACTATCCGGAATATCTTTTCCGCCCGTACAAAAGATTTTATTACCTCTGTAGACGATTCCGGAATCATTGTAATCCGGGAGCTTTCCTCTACAGAATCAGACGAGGATATGGAAGATATTGCTTTTATGCTGGTAGACATGCTTGGAACTGAAGCCATGACCCAGGCCTGGGTTTCCTACAGCAACACAGCCGATGATCTCCTCCAGCTTTCCAATGCCTACAAAGAAGCAAAAACAGCTATGGAGATTGGAAAGATCTTTTACTCAGAAAAAAACGTTTTCAGCTATCGCAAGCTTGGAATTGGCAGGCTGATCTATCAGCTCCCGGTTTCTGTGTGCGAAATGTTTATCCAGGAGGTATTTGGCAGTGAATCTCTGGATTCCCTGGACAGTGAAACCCTTGCCATTATCCGTACCTTCTTTGAGAACAACCTGAATCTTTCTGAAACCTCCAGACAGCTTTATGTCCACCGAAACACTCTTGTGTACCGCTTTGAGAAAATCCAGAAAAAGTTCGGGCTGGATCTCCGTACCTTTGAGGATGCCCTGACCTTTAAGCTGGCCATGCTGGTAAGCGGGTATGTAACTTATCATAAAAACGCCGGAGCTGATGCTCCGGCCTGGATTCTTTGTTGTGCTTCTCACAGTCACTATTTATTATTTTGTTCTTCCAAAAGCTTCTTCAAACGTTGAATCTCCTCCTCTGCCTTGCGACGTACAAGCTCTGTATTTTTTCGTTCCATGCAATGCCCTGCTGGATTCCTTTTTTCAGACCCTGTTCAATTCCCCTCTGGATCAGCTTATCTGATTCCAGTTCCAATACCTTTCCGCCCATTACATCACCAAATCCTTTCTTTACTTTTTCTTTGTCTCTGAACACATAATCTGCAATCCGGATGATCAGCTCAACCATATCCCGGTATATTTTTTCATTTCCTTTCTCAAGAAAATTTTTCTCCAGATACTTCTCGATTTTTGCATACTCATCTAAAAGTTCCTTCCATTTCTCGCTGTCCGTGTCCAGTCCTTTTTCCTGTTCGTATTTTATTACATGGTACGGCAGTAAAAACAGCAGATGTTTCTGCAGTATATCATCACAGGTAAGCTTCTGCACCTGTACAACAGGAACCGTGTATTCTACTGTATTGCCATCTGGCATCACAATCTCCACAGATATCGTATTCCTCTTTTTTGTGCCACGCAAATACAGTACGCACGACTGTGGAAAATACATCCGATATCTGCCATTTTCCTTCTGTACATGTTCCAGGCTGATTGCAAAATCGTATTCAATCATTCGGATCACCATAGTAGAATCGTCTGTACTCTGACATTCTATATGGTAAATCCGATTTGCAATCAGCAAATGGGAATCTGTGATTATCCTGCCGTTTTGTGTCTGATGTTCATTTCTCTTTTGTATGATTTTAACATCCTCCGGATAGGAAGTGCCAAAAACTTCATTGATCAGCGGCACTGCCAGCTGCGGCATCTTTTCCAACATAGTCCGGAACACATCATCAAAAATAGTACTGCTTTCCATAAGACATTCCTTTCTTTATGTAACTTACATTATCAGCTTTCGGTTTTTGTCTTATGTATTTTAAGAAATGCTATCAGCCTGTATATTTTATTCCGGGAAACTCCTGGAATCTTTATCTTCTGTGAAAATGGTACTGGTCTTTGTTTTCCCTCCTTATCATGTTAAATGATTAATAATTATAATCTATAAATGAGCAAACTTGAAGAAGTACACAAAATTATCGTTGCTTTGTGAAATGCACATATAAAAGTTTAAATTTTTTATTTCTTCATATTGCGGATCCATTATGCAAAATTATATATTTGCTCATTTATCGCCACAATTTTATTATAAATCAATCCCCTGTACTTATAAAGAAAAACATCATAAAAACACTTTTCTATTTCAGCAGCATTAAATGCTCTGGCGGAAGATACAGATACCTGGGCAGATTTTTTTCTGCCGGCTCGTCAAAACTGCCTTAGGACGCATCCACCAGAGAACTGCATCTTCTTCCATCTCCGGGCTTTTTACCAGATACTGATGTTCAAAGGTCGTTTCCACATAGTCCGCTGCCTGAAACAAAATACAGTTTTCTGTTTTGTGATCCGTTCCCTGCATCCAATGTCCGCGGATTGCCACATGAGTGATGTCGGATCCTATTTTTTTCTCTGTACGAAGAGCAACGCCCCAGTCCAGGCAAATAACTCATGATCTCCCAGCCGTTCAATCCTAGAATGATTTTTGCACCCGGTAAGTCTTGCTGCTTCCAGAAGCTCCGGCTGCTCAAAAAGCTTCCGGGTATCTCCAAATATCAGAGTTTTTCCCTCTTTTAAAAGCATCAGGTTCCTGCAGAATCGAAAAGCTTCATCTCTGCTGTGAGTGACCATAATCATATCTCCCGTATATTCCTTCAGGAAATCCTGCATGTCTTTTTGAAGAACGTCTTTTAAAAATCCATCCAGAGCAGAAAAAGGCTCGTCCAGAAGAATGACCTCAGGCTCCCCTATCATCATTCTGGCCAGGGCAACTCTCTGCTGCTGCCCTCCGGATAACTGAGAGGGATACCGATTTTCCAACCCCTCCAGATGATAGCGGCAGATAAAATCCTGTACTTTTTCGTCTCGAAGTTTTTTTTTTCGCCCCGAAATCCACAACGAATGTTGTCACGAACTGTCATTGTCGGAAAAAGCGCATAATTCTGGAAAAGATATCCTACCTGGCGTTCCTGTGGTTTCAGATTGATTTTTTCTTCTGAATCAAAAACCGTTTTTCCATGAATCACAATCTTTCCTCTGTCCGGTGTCTCAATACCTGCAATGCAGCGCAGAGTCATACTTTTACCGCTTCCTGAGGCTCCCAGAATTCCTGTAGATAAATCCGTCGCCTCAAATTGTACTTTCAGAGTAAAGCCTCTGAAGCTTTTTTCTATATTTACACTTATGGACATATTTTCCTTCCGTCTCACTTTCCCCTGACAGTTGTTTTTATAAACCTTGAATATGTTTTCTTATATATTCAGGTATTGATTCTTGTTTTTCTTCCTTCGTACCGTAAACAGCCACAAAAAACATAAAGAACTCTTCTCTGTTTGTATATAATACACATAGAAAGCCCGACATTTCTTTTATATCCTCATATTACCGCTTCCATTATGCATCATTCAGTATTTTCTCACTGATGGTTTTGTATTCATATACAAACCATTTACTTTTTATATCCACCGTCTGCTTTTCATTCCTCTTCCTGACACAATATTGATCAATGACACAATAAAAAAAGAAATAAGCACAATAATCACAACCCAGAATCCTGCTACATCATAATTTCCCGCCGCAGTCTCCGCCGCAATTGCAACAGAAACGGTTCTTGTTTTTCCCAGAATATTTCCTGCAAGCATGGAGGTTGCGCCGTATTCCCCGATTGCTCTGGCAAACGCAAGAACTGTACCGGATACAATGCCCGGAGCAGCTGCCGGAATAATAACTTTCCAGAATATTTTCCGATCGCTCATTCCAAGGGTCTGTCCTGCATAGATCAGGTTTACGTCTACCTGCTCAAAAGCTGCTCGGGCATTACGGTACATCAGAGGAAACGCTATTACAGCAGCCGCTACAATGCACCCTTCCATGTCTGCACGATCTTAAAATCAAAATTCTCCAGGAGAAACTTTCCAAAAGGTCTCCGCAGGCTGAAAATAATCAGCAGAAAAAAACCTGCAACTGTAGGAGGCAGCACAAGAGGCATTGTCAGAATACCATCAAATACTGCTCTGGTCACAGGCTTCATTTTCATTATTTTTCTGGCGCACCAGATTCCCAGAAAGAACGCGATGGTAGTAGCCACCGCGCCTGTTTTCAAGGAAATCCATAAAGGAGACCAGTTAATCTCCTGTATAAACTCACTCATCATTCATTCTCCAATGTACAGAGCTTTGGCAAATTCTTATTTCTATGTCACTCTGCTGTTTTCTCCTGCTCAGTGGAAGCTTCCCCGGTTTCTTCTGCTTCTGAGTCAGTTTTCTGATCTGCCTGTGTATCTTCCGCTTCCTCTGTGTCGTTCTCTTCCACTTCAGCAGTATAAGACTGAATCCATGCTCTTCAAAAACTTTCAGTGCGTTTTCTGTCTGAAGATACTCAAAAAATGTCTCTGCTGCCACTTTTTCCTCTGGTAAAGCCTCTTCATCCTCTATCATGCCTACCGGGTAAAGAACCGGTGTTTCAAGCATGTCTGATGAAGCCTCTGCAATGATTTCTACCTGATCTGCCACGGAAGCTGCATCTGTTGCATATACAACCCCTACCTCGTTGCTTCCCTGGGTCACTGCTGCCAGAACCTCTGTTACATTTTTTCCCTCGTTGATTTCCATTGCCTCTACCTGATCCATAATATCAAGGTTGGTAAAAATCTCTCTGGCATACTGCCTACAGGAACATCCTCCCCTGCCAGGGCAAGATTCTCAGCCTCTGTGATATTCTCAAATCCTGTAACCCTGGTTTCTGTATCTTTTGTCTTAATCAGAACAACCTTATTTTCCAGAAGATTCACTACAGACTCTTCCTTTGCCAGTTTCTCCTCTACAAGGGCATCCATCTGCTTGGTTGCTGCTGAAAAAAAGATATCACATCTGGATCCTTCCTCAATCTGTGTCTGGAGAGTTCCTGAACTGTCCGCATTGTAAAAAATCTCCACATCCGGATACTTCTGATTAAAGTCCTTTTGTATATCCTCCATTGCATTGGCAAGACTGGCTGCAATAAATACATAGACCTCTCCGCTGGGTTCCGCCGCCTGTACATTTCCTGCTGTTAATCCGACTGCCATCATTCCTGCAAACGCAATAGCTGCCAGTTTTTTCTTCATTTCTCTTCTCCTTTATTCATTTTAATTTATTTTAGTTCTGTTTTATTCATTTTATATCAGAAGACTGTTATTGTCAATTCATTTCCACTGTGTTATAGTAAATAGTAGTAAAATAGTTACTGTTCATGTGGTATTATCCCACAAGGTGTTTTGTATTCTTTACCAGAGTCCCCGGGGTATGCAGGATAATTACCATCACCGAAGGTGATTGGGAAAACACTTTAACCAGACTGCCAGGAATGAAATGAATCTCAATGTAAAACAGCAACTGTACACAGGCAATATTCCGCCAGACGTTTTTGTATGTTTCCAATATCCCCAAATATACAGGACAATTACCATTACTGAAGAGAATTTAAAGATATTTTAACCATATTTCTGAAAATGTAGCAAACAGTAACATACCGGATTTCATTTCAGGTTACTTTCCGAAATAAAAATTAAAAAATACCGTAAGCAGTAACAGAAATAACAGATATCAATAATTTTTACAATAATATATAAAGGAGAAATCATCATGAAATTAAGTGCAAGAAATCAGTTAAAAGGAAAAGTTGTCAGCATTAACAAAGGAGCTGTAAATTCTATTGTCTCTATTGATATCGGAGGGGGAAATATTATTGTTGCCACCATTTCCTGTGCGGCTGTGGAAGAACTTGGCCTGGAAGTTGGATCTGATGCCTACGCTGTTATCAAAGCCACAAATGTTATGGTAGGAATTGATGAATAAGCTTTACACTGCCCAGGAAATTGCAGACAAGCTGAAAATAAAAAAAACTACAGTCTACGAACTCATCAAACGTGGAGAACTGGGATCTTCAAAAATAGGCAAACAGCTTCGAATCAGTGAAGAACAGCTGAATCGGTATCTTCAGGGAGGCGATGCATCTGTCTCTGAAGCGCCTTTGCCTTTTCCCGGTTTTCAGCCGGAAAGCTCTCTTCTGAAAAGAGACTATCTTCTGTATTCCAACGGTCTTATTATCAGCGGACAGGCATCTCCAGCTCTGGAATATCTGATCAACCAGATGGCTGTTCATCCCAATGGACTTCCAGTACTTCATTCACACCTGAATACTTATAACGGACTGTATTCTCTTTATTTTAAAAAAGTTCATGCCACCACTGCCGGTATTCTTCCTGAGCATATTCCTGCCCTGCTTCCCGGTATGTCCGTTGCAGCTTTTGTTCTTTATGAATATTCTCTGGGATTTTATGTCCAAAAAGGAAATCCGAAAAATATATTGTCCGTCAGTGATCTGAAACGTCCCGATGTTGCTCTCGCAAACAGAGAAAAGGGAAGTACCGGACGAATGTATCTGGATATTTTACTGAAAGATGCCAAAATATTGCCAGATCAGATCAATGGCTACCAGAAAGAACTGGTTTCTGATTTTTCTACTGCAAACGCAGTTCTGACCAGCCAGGCCGATGCTGCATTGGGAGCAGAATCCGTCATATTCAAGTCAAAATACCTGGATTTTATTCCTCTTCAGCAGCTTCCTATGTTTCTTGTAATGGAAACGGAATCCCTGAACCGGCCCGGTTTTTCTGCTCTTGCAGAAATTATCCGTTCTTCGGAATTCCGCACTGCCCTCCGGCTGCAAAACGGCTGCAACACCTCCCGAACCGGAGAAATCTTATATCTGTAAAGCGAAAACGCTCACCGAAAGGTGAGCGTTTTCGTTTTACACACTTATATTATTCTTCTGTATCATAGTAGCCGTCGTCATCGCCATCTCCGGCATCTACATAGTCATCGCCGCTTCCGCTGTCGGAACTTCCGTCATCATAATTTCCGTCATCAGAGCCTCCATCGTCAGAGCTTCCGTCATCGGAGCCTCCGTCATCATAGTTACCATCATCGGAGCTTCCATCGTCAGAGTTTCCATCGTCGGAGCTTCCATCATCATAGTTACCGTCATCGGAGCTCCATCGTCATAATTCCCATCATCGTAATTTCCGTCGTCGGAACTTCCATCATCATAATTTCCATCATCGGAATAGCTGTCATCATAACTTTCATCGTCACTGTCATAGTCATCTCCGTGACCGGTCTGCTGTGAATTTTCCTTTGTATCTTTTTCTTTTTTCTCTGAAAGACTCATATAGCGGAGATATGCGGTTGATGTTTCCTCATCCAGTGTCAATGATGCTTTTTCCATATCGCTGAGCTCAATACTGTAGATTTCATAGGTATTTCCATCTGCAGTTACAAGTTTCATGTCATACAACGCACCGGAAGGAGCGCCGGTCTCTTCGGAATCCACCTCTTCTGCGGAAGCCTGTACAGATTCCGGTGTATAAAACATCTGAACCTGATCGGATGCCTTTACCGAAAATTCTCTTGGAATCAGATTGTCGCCCCAGTCTTCGCTTCCGGAAACCATGAGATACAGTTCTCTTACATCTGTTTTCAGATTGTTTGTAAGATAAACAAACTTTGACTGGGAGGTTTTTTCACCGATTTTTCTCGGTGCCGGTGTGGATGTAGCGCCGGAGTTGCCGTCACCGGAGGTATGGTAGGAGTAGCTGTAGGAGCCACAGTAGGCACAACCTCCTCTGCTTTTTTATCTGATCCGCATCCTGCAAGCGTCAACGCCATTGCCGTACTGACTGCAAATACTATTTTTCTGGATTTTCTCACTTGAATCTACCATCCTTTCCGGATTCATAAATCTGAATCCAAACAAATATATCTATTCGTCCTTTGCCCACTGGAAGGTGCAGCGTACTGCTTTCTGCCATCCTTTCAGAAGGGCTTCTCTCTTCTCCGGTTCAACCGAAGGAGAAAATTCTCTTTCCTGCTTCCAGTTCTGGCGGATTTCCTCTGCATCCTTCCAGAATCCTGCTGCAAGGCCTGCCATATAAGCTGCTCCAAGCGCTGTTGTCTCAATGCAGCTTGGACGCACTACCTGCGCATCCAGAAGATCTGACTGAAACTGCATCAGAAAATTATTTGCGCTTGCACCTCCGTCTACACGCAGAAAGCTCAGCTTCATTCCGGAGTCCTTTTCCATTGCATGAATCACATCTGTCACCTGATAAGCCAGAGACTCCACAGTTGCTCTGATCAGATGAGCTTTTCCCGCTCCCCGAGTAAGTCCCAGAACCGCTCCCCGGGCATACTGATCCCAGTAAGGCGCTCCCAGTCCTGTAAAAGCTGGAACCACATAAACCCCATTGGTATCAGGTACAGAAAGACAATATAATTCTGATTCCGGGGCGCTGTTCAAAATCTGCATTTCGTCTCTCAGCCACTGGATCGCAGCTCCGGCTACAAACACACTTCCTTCCAGAGCATATCCCGGTGTTCCGTCCGGATTCACTGCAATTGTTGTAAGAAGTCCGTGCTCGGAACGAACTGCCTGCTTTCCTGTATGCATCAGAAGAAAGCAGCCTGTTCCATATGTGTTTTTCACATCTCCTGCACGGAAGCAGCACTGTCCGAAAAGCGCTGACTGCTGATCGCCTGCCGCACCTGAAATGGGAATCGAACCGCCGATCAGATTTTCATTTGTATAGCCATAAATGCAGCTGCTTGGTTTAACCTCCGGAAGCATGGATTTTGGAATATTAAAATATTCCAGAATCTCTTCGTCCCACTGTCTTTTATAAATATCAAATAACATTGTACGGGAAGCATTAGTGTAATCTGTAACGTGTACCTGACCTTTGGTAAGTTTCCAGATGAGCCAGGTGTCTACCGTACCAAAAAGAAGGTCGCCTCTTTCTGCCGCCTCTCTGGCTCCATCCACATAATCCAGGATCCATTTAATTTTTGTGGCGGAAAAATAAGCGTCTGGAATCAGTCCTGTTTTTTCTCTGATCTTATCAGCAAAACCATCCTGTTTCAGTTCCTCGATCATGTCTGACGTACGGCGGCACTGCCATACAATAGCCGGATAAACAGGATTTCCTGTTTTTTTGTCCCAGACAATTGTTGTCTCACGCTGATTTGTAATTCCAATGGCTGCAATATCCCCCGCATCAGCCCGATCTTTCCCATGGCCTCAATTGCCACAGCCATCTGAGAGGACCAGATCTCATGAGGATCATGCTCTACCCAGCCCGGCTTTGGATAATACTGGGCAAATTCTTTCTGCGCTGAACTGCAGATATTTCCCGCCTTATCAAAAAGGATACAGCGGGAGCTTGTGGTTCCCTGATCCATTGCCATAATATATTTTCCCATAATTATGTACCTCCGTTTCTGTAGCCTGCTGCAGCTGCCGATCAAAAATCCTGCTCCTTCCCCTGTGTAACAGGATTCTGCCTGTATATCCCTTATTTTTTATCCAATTACATTCTTTCCGATAAAATATCCAAGTACAAGGACACCCAGTACGATCCTGTACCATCCAAACACTTTAAAGTCATGTTTTTTAATATATCCTACCAGGAACTTGATCGCCAGTATGGATACAATAAATGCAACCACCACGCCTGTAATAAGAATCAGAACCTCTCCGGCAGTAAAGGCAAATCCGAATTTTATCAGCTTGAGAAGGCTGGCGCCAAACATAACAGGAATTGCCAGGAAAAAGGTAAATTCAGCCGCTACTGTTCTTGAAGTTCCTACCAGAATACCTCCGATGATCGTAGAACCGGAGCGTGAAGTTCCGGGAATTACAGACAGAACCTGAAACAGACCGATCAGAAAAGCAGTTTTAAAGCTCATGGATTCCAGAGATCTGCAGGTTGCTTTCCGTCTTTTATTATAGTTTTCAATAAAAATAAAAATCACACCGTAAACGATCAGAGCAATGGAAACAACCACGTAATTGTTAAATTTTTCCTCAATGAAGTCATTAAACGGCAATGCAATCACAATGGTAGGAATACATGCCACAAGGATCTTAAACCACAGCACCCATTTTTCCTTATCGCAGAACCGTTCCACAAAAGTCATGATCCCTCTTGCAAAACAGGCTGTTTTGCTATGATTGCTCTTTGTTTCTTTGGAAGCTCTCTGATATAAAAAGGCCACAGCTTTCCCCAGTATAATACCACCACTGCCAGGATCGCACCAAGCTGGATCACTACCAGAAAGAATTCTTTAAACTCCGGCGTCACATTAAGTTTGATAAATTCATCCACCAGAATCATATGTCCGGTACTGCTGATAGGAAGCCATTCCGTAATACCTTCCACAATACCCAGAAACACGGCTTTTAAAAATTCAATAATATCCATTCTTTCTCCCTTTCATTTTTATTTTATGCCGGGCATTTTTTCTTCTTTTACAAAGATTTTATCCACCCCGGACACTGTAAGTATAACACAATTTTTACTCTCATTAAAGAATAAAGCAACACTGTTCACAAGTAATATTCTGCTGGAAATAGTCTGCAATGTAACAGTCGCAGATAATCCCGGACGAAACTTTCCTTTCCCAAAACCAAACGGACATATCCGTTTCAAACTCCCTGAATTCCTGGTAAATAAAAACCGGAGAAGTCTGTGCCTCCCCGGTTCATATTTGTTTTTATCTGTCTGCGATCGTTGCAATATCGATCAGAGTCAGATTATTAAGGTCTGTATTTTCAAGGCTGGTTACAAGAGCCTCTGCAGTATCAAGACTGGTCAGTACATTTACACCTGTCTCAATGGCATTTCTGCGGATCACAAATCCGTCCTTCTGATGCTCTACCCCCTGAGGCGGAGTATCAATTACAACGTCGATCTTGTGTCCCAGGATCAGGTCCATAAGGTTTGGCGCAGGCTGCTCCAGCTTGTTGGTACGGATTGCCTTGATGCCGTTTTCTTTCAGAACCTTTGCAGTTCCTCTTGTAGCATAAATACGGTAGCCAAGAGCTTCAAAACGTTTTGCGATCGGAACAACTTCCTCATGATCTTCCTCTTTTACAGTGATGATCATGTTGCGGTGCTTCGGAAGCTTGATTCCTGCTCCGATAAACGCTTTATAAAGAGCCTCGTTAAAAGTCTCTGCAATACCAAGCACTCTCCGGTGGATTTCATCTCAGGTCCAAGCTGATATCTGCGCCGCGGATCTTTTCAAAGGAGAATACCGGCATCTTAATGGCAAGTGCTTTGACCTCAGGCTGAAGTCCCGGCTCATAGCCCAGATCCTTCAGCTTATAGCCCAGGATTACTTTTGTTGCCAACGGCACGATCGGAATTCCTGTTACCTTGCTGATATACGGAACAGTACGGCTGGAACGTGGATTTACCTCGATTACATACACTTCTTCGCCGCATACAATAAACTGGATATTGATCATACCTACAACGTGAAGCGCTTTTGCAAGACGACGTGTGTACTCTGCAATGGTTTCCTTTGCAGTTTCACTGATAGTCTGTGCCGGATATACGGAAATACTGTCACCAGAGTGGATTCCGGCACGCTCAATATGCTCCATGATACCAGGAATCAGAATGTCCTCGCCGTCACATACAGCGTCTACCTCAATCTCTTTGCCCATCAGGTATTTATCTACCAGGATCGGATGATCCTGCGCGATCTGGTTAATGATTCCAATGTATTCTTCTACATCCTCATCGCTGACTGCAATACGCATTCCCTGTCCGCCAAGAACATAGGAAGGACGTACTAGAACCGGATATCCCAGTCTGTTAGCAACTTCTTTTGCTTCCTCAGCAGTAAATACAGTATCTCCCTTCGGTCTCGGAATCTGGCACTGCTCCAGGATGCCGTCAAACAGCTCACGGTCCTCTGCTGCATCTACGTCTTCTGCAGATGTTCCGAGAATCTTCACGCCCATTTTCATCAGCGCTTCTGTCAACTTGATGGCAGTCTGTCCGCCGAACTGAACGACCGCTCCGTCCGGTTTTTCGATTTTTACGATATTTCTACATCCTCAGGTGTCAGAGGCTCGAAATACAGCTTGTCTGCAATATCAAAGTCTGTGCTGACAGTCTCAGGATTGTTGTTGATAATAATTGTCTCGTAGCCTTCTTTTTCAAAAGCCCAGGTACAGTGTACAGAGCAGAAGTCAAACTCAATACCCTGGCCGATACGGATCGGACCTGAACCGAGAACAAGAACTTTTTTCTTATCCGGTGTGGAAACTGCTTCATTTTCTGTATCCGGTCCGCCGTAAACAGAATAATAGTATGGTGTTGCTGCCGCAAACTCTGCCGCGCAGGTATCTACCATTTTATAGGCAGCGCGGATGTTGTAGCCCTCACGGAGAGCCTTGATCTCAGCCTCTGTTCTGCCACAGAGATTTCCGATCACATAATCCGGGAACTCCATGCGTTTTGCTTCCAGAAGAAGCTCTCCTGTCAGTGGCTGGGTCTTCAGCGCCTGCTCCATCTCAACAAGGATTGCGATCTTGTCAATGAACCAGCGATCGATCTTTGTAATACGGTGAATATATTCCTTGGAAATATCTCTTCGGATGGCTTCCGCAATTTTCCAGATACGGCGATCATCTACAACAGCCAGCTCCTCAATCAGCTGATCCTCAGTAAGTCCGGTAAAGTCATAGGACATAAGGCTGTCCACATGCTGCTCCAGAGAACGGATAGCTTTCATCAGAGCTCCCTCAAAGTTATGACAGATACTCATAACCTCTCCGGTTGCTTTCATCTGAGTTGTCAGAGTTCTTTTTGCAGTAATAAATTTGTCAAATGGCAGACGCGGGATCTTTACAACACAGTAGTCCAGCATCGGCTCAAAGCTTGCATAGGTTTTTCCTGTAATGGCGTTTGGAATCTCATCCAGTGTATAGCAAGAGCGATCTTTGCAGCAACCTTGGCGATCGGATAACCGGTAGCCTTACTTGCAAGAGCAGAAGAACGGCTTACACGGGGATTTACCTCGATAACGCAGTATTCAAAGCTCTCCGGATGAAGCGCATACTGAACGTTACATCCGCCAGTGATTCCCAGCTCTGTGATAATATTCAGGGCAGAAGTACGAAGCATCTGGTATTCTTTGTCCCCAAGAGTCTGAGAAGGAGCAACTACAATAGAGTCGCCTGTGTGAACGCCTACTGGGTCAATGTTCTCCATGTTGCAGACTGTGATGCAGTTTCCTGCGCTGTCGCGCATTACTTCATACTCAATCTCTTTCCAGCCTGCGATGCAGCGCTCTACAAGAACCTCGCCTACACGGGAAAGACGAAGACCATTTTCGAGGATCTCTCTCAGTTCATATTCGTTGTTGGCAATACCGCCGCCGCTGCCGCCAAGAGTATAAGCAGGACGGAGAACAACCGGGTATCCGATGGTCTTTGTAAAGGCAATACCGTCTTCCACTGTTGTTACTACTTTGGAAGCTGCAACCGCTCGCCGATTTTCTCCATAGTATCCTTAAATTCCTGACGGTCCTCTGCCTTTTTGATCGTTTCTGCAGTAGTACCGATCAGACGTACATTATGCTCCTTGAAAAAGCCTTTTTCTTCCAGCTCCATTGCAAGGTTCAGGCCGGCCTGACCTCCCAGTGTAGGAAGCACACTGTCCGGTTTTTCTTTCAGGATCAGCTGCTCTACCACCTCTACAGTCAGAGGCTCAATGTATACGCGGTCAGCAATATCTTTATCTGTCATGATGGTTGCCGGGTTTGAGTTAAGAAGTACAACCTCCATGCCCTCTTCCTTCAGAGAACGGCAGGCCTGAGTACCTGCATAATCAAACTCTGCTGCCTGGCCGATAATAATCGGACCGGAACCAATCACAAGAACTTTATGAATATCTTTATTTCTCGGCATTATCTGTTTCCTCCCATCATTTCCATAAATCGGTCAAACAGGTAACTGGAATCCTGCGGTCCCGGGCATGCTTCCGGATGGAACTGCACGGTAAAGATATTTTTACCTACATAGGCCATACCTTCGTTGGTACCGTCATTTACATTCACAAATGCCGGCTTTGCAATATTTTTCGCCTCAAGCTGCTCTGCATCCACCACATATCCGTGATTCTGAGAAGAAATATAAACTCTTCCTGTTGCAAGATCCTTTACAGGATGATTTCCGCCTCTGTGTCCGTATTTCATCTTATGAGTGTCTCCGCCTGTGGCAAGCGCCATAAGCTGATGACCCAGACAAATTGCAAAAATCGGAACATCAGACTCATATAACTTACGGATTTCTTCTATAATAGAAGTACATTCCTTGGGATCCCCAGGTCCGTTGCTGAGCATGATTCCGTCCGGATTATCTTTTAAAATTTCCTCTGCCGGTGTAAGAGCCGGATAAATCGTCACCTGACAGCCTCTCTCATTAAGAGAGCGGGCAATGTTGCGTTTTGCTCCAAAATCCATCAGAGCCACCTTCGGTCCTTTGCCTTCCAGAATCTCTTTTTCATGGCAGGTAACCTTTTCCACTACTTTTCCAGTTGTATATGCTTTTAAACGGGGAATAATTGCATCTAAATCATAGTTTTCATCAACTGTGATCATACCATTCATGGTACCCTTTTCACGAAGGATTTTTGTCAGGGCTCTTGTGTCGATGCCCGCAATTCCCGGAATGTCATGTTTTTCCAGAAAATGCTGAATGGTGTCAACGCTTCTGAAGTTGCTGGGGATACGGGATAATTCACGAACAATAAATGCATCTATCCACGGCTTCCTGGACTCCTGATCCTCATAACAAATTCCATAATTACCAATCAGCGGATAGGTCATACAAACAGCCTGTCCAGCATAAGACGGATCAGTCATCACTTCCAGATATCCGGTCATAGATGTGTTAAAAACGATCTCACTGATTACTTCTCTGGCTGCGCCAATACTGGTTCCTGTAAACACATGGCCGTCTTCTAATATCAGAAATGCTTTCATACAATCTCCCTTTCTCTTGTTTTATCCTAAATCTTCAAGATTATATCACAAGAAACTTTCTTTTTCAACATAAAGAGTAGCTGAAAAAAATTATGTTTCGCTGAAAATAATTCTGATTCAATCCAGGAAGCCGAAGCAGCCTTAACCATTGGTGGCCAGGAAATTATTTCTTTCACAACACAAAAAAATCGGGAGCCCCAGCTGAACTAAGGCTTCCCGATACACAAAAAATAATGCAGGAGATGGGACTTGAACCCACACGATCTTGCGACCACAGGCACCTGAAGCCTGCGCGTCTGCCAATTCCGCCACTCCTGCATTTCTTGTTTATCAG
>ENA-OQAA01000580-OQAA01000580.1-human-gut-metagenome-genome-assembly--contig:-NODE-580-length-24265-cov-2.865399_pt1 | contig 24265 bp, 40 predicted proteins | sample MGYA00242489_ERZ504515 | MGnify/ENA primary metagenome ERZ504515 (study PRJEB26092, sample SAMD00036237) | human gut metagenome | host: Homo sapiens | study: EMG produced TPA metagenomics assembly of... | reverse complement strand
GAAAACGGTTCCACATTTTTTGGCAGCAAGGTTGTAAATAATCTGGAAGAGTTTAAAGAAAAAAGCCTGTGTATTCTGGCGAACCGTTATGACAAGGTCCTGGACGATGTGAAGAAAAAAGGTTTATACAAGGGATCTGTTTTCCAGGGATTAAGAAACGAAAGCGTGTCTAAAAAAGGCTTTCCGCAAGATTTACATCACAATTTGTGGGAGATTTTGCCCGGATGCGGGCGCCGCAGCGGGCTGCGTAGGTCGAATTCGAGCAAAACATACCGCAATCTGCACCATACAAAAACAGGCAGGAAACATAGCGATCAAGAGAGCAGATAGCTCCGTTTAATCACTGTGTTTCCTGCCTGTTGTCTATGCAATCTGGTTTCTTATTCACTATCCTGGCAGCTGCTCTCTTTCAATTACCGGATGACTTTATCCTGAAATAGCGATTATAAGCATCCAGCACATCCTTACGTCCTCTCACGCGAATGGGAACCCGTTCTCCATTTCGGAGTAAAAACTCCTCTTCTACATCTGTAATGTGATCCATGTTTACCAGAAAGCTTTGGTGGCAACGTAAAAAACGGGGATCCTCTATCTTTTTCTCAAGATTTCCAAGTTTTTCCGCAGTCTCAAGCACTGAACCATCCAGCATATGTATGGTTACTGTATGGCGGTCACTTTCCAGGTATAAAATTTCATCCACGAAAGGATAACGATACTGTCTTCTGCATTTCACGGAAATCCGCCTGCGGAGCTCAGACTTCAGCAGTCTGTTTAAAATTGCTGTGGTCTGCTTCTCTTCTGCAGGTTTCAGAAGATAGCCGGATGCTTCTACCTCATAACTTTCAAGCGCAAAATCAGGTGAAGCAGTCAGAAATACAATAGGCGCTTTTACTCCCAGGTCACGCAGCTTCCGTGCCGTGTCCATTCCATTCAGATCGCCCATATAAATATCAAGAAAAATCAGATCTGGCCATATATAGCCTCTTCAATGTCTGCAAGGAGGCTCTCTCCAGATTCATATTCCTGGATCTGCGCCTCCCTGCCATTTGTCTGAAAGTACACCATCAACTGACGCTTCAGCACAAAACGCTCAACTTCCACGTCGTCACATATGGCAATTCTGTTTACCAAAGCTCTCCCAAAGCCTCCTTGTACTTGACTAGTTTATTATAACACAACGTTCCTCTCGGGGAGAAATCTGCATAATCGTCACGTTTCAGAGCATAATCCTCAATTACCTGCACTCCCCACTTTGTGGGATCTTTCAAGGCTTGCAAAGATCCTTCACAACCTCTCCGGCAATGATCAGTCCTGCAACAGACGGCACAAATGCTACGCTTCCCGGAATATCACGACGCTCTGTACATTTGTGCTTGGCACCTGGCGGGCAGATACAGTGGGTTCTGCAGCTGATGGACATATCCTCTATCGGTCTTGTAGGGATTTCCTCGGAATAAACCACTTTCAGCTTACGGACGCCACGTTTCTTCAGTTCGCGGCGCATAACCTTGGCAAGAGGGCAGACCTTAGTCTTATAAATGTCCGCAACTTTAAACTGCTTGCATCCAGTTTGTTTCCGGCACCCATAGAACTGATGATCGGAACCCCTTTCTCCTTCGCCTTCATGACAAGGGAGATTTTTGCAGTAACGGTATCTACTGCATCTACAATATAATCATATTCTTCAAATGGAAAATCGTCTGCATTCTCCGGCAGAAAAAAACACTTATGTGTCTCCACCTTCACGTCCGGATTGATTTCCAGCATACGCTCTTTCATAACATCCGTCTTGTATTTTCCCACTGTTTTTCGCGTTGCTATGATCTGGCGGTTCAGATTCGTAAGGCATACCTTGTCGTCATCGATCAGGTCAAAAGCACCTACCCCGCTTCTCACCAACGCCTCACACACATATCCGCCAACACCGCCGATTCCAAATACTGCCACTCTGGCACCGGCAAGCTTCTTCATCCCCTCTTCTCCAAGAAGAAGCTGGGTTCTTGAAAACTGATTTAACATAAATTTTTCTCTCCTCAATGAAAGACAGGCAACAGACTTTCAAACAGACATTTCTCTTTCAATAAGAAAACTGCGGTCTGTTCTATCTTCACATAAAAAGCCTGGGAAGCTTATCCACCCAGACTTTTGTCCACATTACCTTTCGGAAATATTTTATAATGACTGTGTTTTTCTGTCAATTATTTTTTCGCCTACACATAAATAAATTACAGCGTTCCTGTTCACTCCGTTCGCAGTATCATTACAGCCATTTTTTCAAAACATCACTCAGCTTATTCATATCCAGCGGCTTTGCGATATGTCCGTTCATACCTGTATTTTTTGCCAGCTGTACATCTTCTGCAAAAGCATTGGCAGTCATGGCAACAATTGGCAGTTCTCCTTTTTCACCGGGGAGGCTTCTAATTGCTGCGGTTGCCTGATAACCATTCAGAACAGGCATTTGGATATCCATAAAAATAAGGTCATACCGGTCTTTTGGAGAAACCTCCACTTTTTCAACTGCAATTTTTCCATTTTCGGCTGTCTCAACTTCTGCCCCTGTCATCTGCAGGATTTCCACTGCAATTTCTCTGTTTAACTCATTATCCTCGACCAGCAGAATCCTTTTTCCTGTGTAATCTGCTTCTGACAGATTCTCCAGATAATTCCTTGCTGTTTTTTCTTTTTTGTCAGAAACAAACTGCCGCAGTGTAGCGGTCAGCCTGGAACGGAATAACGGTTTTGCAATAAAAGCATCTACACCTGCTGCCTTTGCATCTTCTTCAATCTCGCTGAACTCATAAGATGTCAGTACAATGATGGTAATCTCCTTCCCTATCCGTTTCCGAATCTGTCTGGCAGTTTCTATGCCATCCATATCCGGCATCTTCCAGTCCAAAATAACAGCAAAGTAATCATTTTTTAGCTCATGACGTGCATAGCAGCGCTCAACGGCTTCTCTGCCGGAGAGGACCCATTCGCCTGTAATTCCAATCTCCTTCAATGTCGCAACTGTACTTTCACAGCATGTCTTATCATCATCCACAACCAGAACCGGCAAATTCATCAGATTTTCATCCTTTTCTTTCTCTTTTTCCTGAAGTTCAAGATAAATTGTTACCGTAATTTTAGTTCCCTTGTGTAAGGTGCTGTCCACTTTAATATTACCATTCATCAGATTTACAATATTTCTGCTGATTGCCATTCCCAGACCAGTTCCCTGAACTCTGGTTGTCCGATGGTCATCTGCGCGGCTGAAGGGATCAAACATGATTTTCTGGAATTCCGGCGACATACCGATTCCATTATCCTCAATCGTAAATTCATAGCATCCAAGCTCCGAAAATCCATTTGGCTTTTCCTCTTATGGAAAAAGTAATATTCCCGCCATCCGGTGTATACTTGATCGCATTACTCATCAGATTCACAAATACCTGCTGAATCCTCAGACTGTCACCGCAGACATCCTCATGTTCAATATGATTAATGTGTATATCAAAATTATGTTTATGTTCATCAAGCACCGGTCGCGTAAGTGTAATAAGATTATCCACCAACTCTGACAGATTGAAATCTTCCTGTGCCAGTGTCATTTTTCCACTTTCAATACGTGCCATATCCAGCACTTCATTGATCAACCCAAGCAGATGACGGCTTGATTCTGTAATCTTGCTGAGACATTCAATAACTCTGTCCTGACTCTCAATATTTGCTCCGGCGATTGCTGTCAGACCCACAATGGCATTCATCGGTGTTCGGATATCATGGGACATATTGGAAAGGAATTCTGTTTTTGCACGATTTGCATTTTCTGCGGACCGGTAAGCCTCTTTCAGTGCCTGACGGGATTCAATCTCTGCTTTCTTCTCCTGTGTCACATCCATGGATGCCAGCAATACCTTTTCCAGCTTTCCATTCTTCCATTCCAAGGGAATATAAGAAGCGATTTTATAAGTCTTTTCATCCAGGCTGCAATACTCAAACTTATAAATATCATTTTCGCTTTTCAGATTTTCCCGGATATTTTCCGGGGCTATCAGAATATCTATAGCTTCCAACGGTTCCAGTGTCTTATACTTTTCAAGAACCTGCATCTGAAAATCATGATAGAAGCCCAGAGGTTTATATATCATCTGTCCATTCAGATTGTAGAATTCATATCTGTCATTTTCCAGATCACAGACAACAAAACGGTCAACCAGACGCACTATGCTCTGAATCAGCTGCTCCATGGAAGCATTATCCGCTGCCATCTGCAGATGCCGTGCGCTCTCTACCTTTGCCTCCGTAATATCCCGCAGAAAAATCATGGCATATTCTGAATCCTCTATCTCGCCACGTATGATCACATTACGGACCATCGTTCTTCTCCCTTCAGAGTGATTCGGCACTCCAAAGACAATTCGGTTTCCAGACCCTTCAGTTTTTCCGCAATATAGCCACGATCATAAAAAGCGGATACTGCCTTCTTATCTGTTTCCACAACATAGGAATCCACAAAATGCCGGATCAGTTCATCCCAATGTATGACTCTGTTCAAAACAGTCATCAGGGACGGTTCAACCTTAAAGGTATCAAATGTGTTTGCCTCCAGGTTAACATAATATTCGCACAGATCTGTTTCGTAAAGGCACGGTGGAAAGCAGCTGACTTTTGTGCCTGCATAATTTCTTTTTTTTCCGCATCAATATTAATAAAAATCCCGGCAATCCTGCTGGCAGAACCATCCAGCCGGCGTATTACTTCTGCTGATGCCCGAAACCACTGGTACTGATGATCCTTCATTCTCATACGGTATTCTACCTGGTATTTTACATGATTCGTCTTATCCGCAATTGCCGCCTGAAGCTGCATCATTACTCTTTCTTTATCCTGTGGATGCAGAAGATCTGACCAGGATTCCAGTTTATTCGGAAAATCCAGAGTATCATGATAGCCAAGCATTTTTCGGAACTCATGGCTCCAGTTTGCATTCACAATCTCACTGTTTTCGTCACAGTCAAAATACCAGAAGCCGGAACAGATAGCCTCATTGATCAGTGCCAGATTTACATGATCCCAGTTGACCTGTACGGACATAATCCAGATCTGTCTGCCTGCTTCATCTGTCGCATCCTCTTTATAAAGCCGTACATTATTCACTGTACCGTCCGCTGTAAGGATCTGCGCTTCCCCGGCTCCGTGGATCTGCAAAAAACGGTCTCGATCCAATATACTTATATCCTTGCCGTAAAAAAAATTCTTCAATGAGCCTTTTGTCTGCTTCATAAAAGAATCGAACGTATGTCCTATACTATGTAGCAGCAGATTACTCACAGACAGAATAGACAGATTTTGGTCATAATATCCGGTCAACATACCTACCCCGCCATTATTTTCCAGTGTTTTCTGTATTGCCTGTGATAAATCCTGTGTTTGTCCAGGTACCGTCTTGTTTAAAGAATATATTTTATCCTCATAATTTTCCTTATATAACATTTTATAAAAACCCTCACTCTGTTTGATGCGTGTTTGAAAAAGGCTTTCTGCAAAATGTGGCGCGCAGATTGTAGGAATGCTTTTTCAACCACGCTCCAGAACATGCTCCGGCAAGTTCTCGTACATATTTTGGCATATAAAAAGGACACCTGACAAACATCCTGCCAGTGTCCCTGCTACATCTTTTTAAACTCACACATCCATATACATATAGTATAAAAGGTATCGGAATCGCTTCCGTTCTCACGTCTTTTCTATATATGGAAACAGCAGCAACCGGCTGACATGGTCAGACTTTCTGACTTTAGCCCCTTCTGGCTTTGCGTCCCTGCCTTTCAGCAAGTTTGCCTTTAAATAATTCCCATTTTTCATCAAAAATAAAATACCATGAAGTTTCCGGTGCGTCAATAATATTTTGATAGAAAATCTGTGTTTATGAACTATTCGCAAAGTCGAAGATGTCTCGCACAATCGTTACTCTGTCTTTGTCATATTCCCCGAAGTTCTGAATCATGCAGCAGCCACCACCAACAACTACATATAAACGCATCAGCTCCGGATTGTATTCCCGTTCTCTCAGCTTATGAAAGATTTCTCTTGTGTAATCACTGGCAGCCTTACGGATTACAGCCAAATACTTTTCTCCGATGTCTGCTGTCCCGGTACGGATCACCTGTTCAATCTATAGAATATCCAGACGGATGTGGAGTCTAAAAAAAACTTCACGCAACTGACCGCCCGATGACCACACCCTTGTTTCTGCTTCGCTGCGTACAGCTCGGAATCTCCAGCCGGGATCTGGATCTTCTTACGATTGGGATGGTGAACGACATGTACGCAGAAAGCAGCAATGATGAGTACAAAGGCTATGCGCAGATCGCTACGCAGAGGGATTTTGATGCATTTTAGCAAATTTATGTGCCTTATATAATGACAGTGTGTTGACATTAGACACGCATTTGAGTATACTATACTTGAATGGAGGTGTTCTGTATGGCAACAACTAATTTAAATATTCGTACAGAGAAGGCAATCAAGGATCAGGCGGAGGAAATCTTCAATGAGCTTGGTCTGAATATGACAACTGCTGTAAATATGTTCCTGAGAACCGCTATCCGTGAGCATGGTATTCCTTTTGAATTAAAACTGGAAGTACCAAATGATACGACAGCCGCTGCCATTGAGGATGGCAGAAAAATGATGAAGGATCCTTCTGCTCCGCGTTATTCCAGTATGGATGCGCTTAAGGCAGCTCTCGACGTATGAAATACGACATTCAGTTTACCAATCAGTTTAAAAAGGATTTGAAGCTTGCCAAAAAGCAAAATAAAAATCTTGATAAGCTGTTTGAGGTAATCGATATTCTGGCGAATGGCGGTACGCTGGATGCAAAATACAGGGATCATGACCTTACAGGAAACTATAAAGCACGCGTGAGTGTCACATCGAACCGGACTGGTTGCTCATTTATGAGATTCAGAACAACGTTTTAGTACTCATGCTTTACAGGCTTGGTACGCACTCAGAACTATTCAAAAAATAGATTTAAAAACAGAATAGCAATTCAGAAAGCATCTATCAGAATGGTAGGTGCTTTTCTTATGCCCAAATCCAGGAAAGGAGGTGCGCTATGGCGGGAAGTAGAATCAAGGGTATCACGGTCGAGATCGGTGGCGATACTACCAAGCTTCAGAGTGCCTTAAAGGGTGTCAATTCAGAAATCAAGAATACGCAGTCACAACTTAAGGATGTCGAAAAGCTCCTGAAATATGATGCTCTTCAGAGGGAGATCATCGAAACGGAAGAATATCTCAAAAGCTGTAAGCGCAGGCCAATCAGTCTGCCACTGCTGTGCAGAAGATTGCTACTGCTGATGAAAACCTGAAGTCTGCAGGCGATAAGGTTTCCTCCACCGGCGAAAAGCTCCTTCCTGCCTCTGCTGCAGTTACAGCTCTTGGCGTTGCTGCTGTAAAAACAGACTCCGATTTTGATTCTTCTATGAGCAGGTAGCCGCCGTGTCTGGTGCAACCGGAGATGATTTCGATAAGCTCCGTGCAAAGGCTCATGAGATGGGTGCGAAAACCAAGTTCTCAGCATCCGAGGCTGCGGATGCTATGAACTACATGGCGATGGCTGGATGGAAAACCTCCGACATGCTGGATGGTATCGAAGGTATCATGAACTTGCTGCGGCATCTGGTGAGGACCTCGCCACCACATCGGATATCGTAACCGATGCACTGACTGCATTTGGTCTGACAGCCAAAGATTCTGGGCATTTCGCAGATATCCTTGCAGCGGCAAGCTCTAACGCAAATACAAAGGCAATGGATGATTGACGACTGCGAAGCCGAAAACATCGACATGATTATCACCAAGTCCATCAGCCGATTTGCCAGAAACACGCTGGACTGCCTGAAATACATCCCCCAGCTGAAAGATAAGAACATTCCCGTCTTCTTTGAAAAGGAAGCCATCAATACAATGGATGCCAAGGGTGAGGTCCTGATTACGATTATGGCTTCCCTGGCGCAGCAGGACTCACAATCCCTCAGCCAGAATGTGAAGCTGGGGCTCCAGTTTCGGTACCAGAATGGCCAGATACAGGTAAATCACAATCACTTCCTCGGCTACACCAAGGATGCAGATGGGAATCTCATCATCGATCCGGAACAGGCAGAGTGGTAAAGCGCATCTACCGGGAATACCTGGAGGGCTATTCGATGGATCGGATTGCAAAAGGTCTGGAAGCAGACAGCATTCTCACCGGCGCTGGCAAAACAAAATGGTGGACCAGCACCATCAACAAAATCCTCCGAAACGAGAAATACATCGACGAGGCCCTGGTAAAGCGCTGGCTCGAGCGAATCACCGTCTGGGAGGACCACTTCACTGTGGAGCTTAAGTCCGAACTAAAAATTGATATTGATGAATAATCCCAATAGATGCACAACACCCTCTCGACCATGATGGCCGGGAGGGTATTTTCTACATCCACAAACCAGAATTGTCTTAACACTGTGCTGTTTCTCTTTTCTTCCAACATATGAATCCATACATGTCATTAAGAAAAAATATCAAGAAATTTACAACCACTGGAATATACCCCGGTCCTTAATTGATGCCAGTATCCATAAGATAATCAGCACGATGTCATTCGATGCATATCCCAAAGCATAATAGGAAGACCGTAACATAGTGAGTGATGCAGCAAAAAAACTTGTTACTACCGAAATGGTACTAAATATCAGATTCGGCGTGTTAAGTTTTTTAGTAATATATAAAATGCAATTGTCACTGCCACATTGCAAAGAACAAGAACTCCTGCTCCTTTTCTTGTAATTTTTCGTATTTCTACTGTTCCATCACTACTGTTTCTCGCATTTTTCAGCCATGTCACAATCGACCAAACAGACATCGGAAGTGACATAAATAAGTAAGTAAACATCTCTCCCCAGTAGCGAAAACGGTATGATATTATCGCATACTGGATGCAGAAAATCGTCATCAATATCGGTGCCCATACATTTCCCTGTGCGGCAAATATCAGTGAAGTTACACCAATACAAGTTGCAGTAAGTGTCAAAGCATCTACTCTTCCTGCCATAATATTGGACATAACAACAATAGCAATAGACACGAACCAAAGTGCCCATTCTCTTTTGGTCATTCTTTTAAATGGATTATTCATTTTTCTAATTCCCTTCATACGTTGATTTGAGACAACAGGAAATTAGATATATTTTATACCTGTTGTCTCTTAAAATTGGATACCCTTTATATGCTTCTCTTGCGAAGCAATGGCACCCTTCTGCATATGAAGGATTGCATAATTACTTTCGTGAAATTGATAATATCCAAAAAACATAATTTTATCCTCTATAACGCTCTGACAAATCGCGATTCACCGAATTTTCCCTTGCCATCTAATCCACTGCCTCAAATCGTGACATCTAATCCGAGGTTACAACCTGACACACATTTTGCAGTAGATATGTTTCCATATAAAACAACCGAGCTTTTTCAGGAGTTAGGCTTCTATTCCCAACTTCCGAAAAAGCCCGTAAATACGCCGCTTTCTGGCACTTGATTTTATTTTCTTGACATCAAGACTACCGTCTCAACATGCGTTGAGACGTCTGAACTGCTCTCTTTTTTACTCGTTGGTTTGCGAAAATATGTCCAACGTTTCATCAGTTTGTGGAAACATATCAATGGATTACAGCTTCTCCATTGTATGTTTTTGGTACAGTTAACTTCTAGAATAACCTACTTACTTCAACGTATCATTTCAATGATAAATTGTTCTGTTCCCTCTTCCAATTGCCTTACTCCACTTGGAGTAAAACCGTGTCGCAAATAAAAGTGCTGCGCTTTTGTATTCTTCTCAAGAACCCATAGTGAATTACAATTCCTACTTACGGCAAAATCTAATAATTTACCTCCGATTCCCTGATCCACGAAAAACGTATCTACATACAATTCCAAGACTTGCGTTCCCTGAATATGAATGAACCCCTTAACAAAATCATCTTCATATACATAAAATTCCTTAAGTATCTCTGGGTGCTCGATGTATTCTTTTGCCAACGGATAAACTTGTATTTCACCAAATGAAACCATATCATCGTGAAAAATTTCTCTATAGTTCATCCGCTTGGAGAATACTGATATCTCAGCAATTCTCGATGCATCTCTATCTATTGCTCGTCTTATCATGACTAATTCTCCTTTTTGTAATAAACTGAAATTCATCAGCATCTCTGCCTTGTTTTTCTGCGCCACAGAGATTATTTCAACCGCCCGGATTCATCTCTATCTTGCTTTTCTGCACCACAGGGATTATTTCAGCCGGCCAGATTCATCTCTATCTTGCTTTTCTGTTCCACAGGGATTATTTCAACCGCCCGGATTCATCTCTATCTTGCTTTTCTGCACCACAGGGATTATTTCGACCGGCAAGATGCATCCCTGCCTTCCTCTTTTATTCCGCAGGGATTATTTCGCCTCGGTTAGATACGTCCCCCATCGCTGAAACCATCTCTACCAGGCCATTCCATCAACTTCCGATTTAAACAATTCTCCACATATCTAATCCACTGTCTCAAATCGTGACATCTAATCCGGGGTTACAACCTGACACACATTTTGCAGCGGATATGTTTCCATATAAGAAAACCGAGCTTTTCAAAAGTCTGGCTTCAAATCCAAACCTCCGAAAAAGCTCGGAATCTATGTTTTTTAATTTGTCTACGCCACGCCGGATGCGCTACGGAAGCAAAGCTTCCTACGCTTATCCGCGGCATTCGCCGCATACAGCCCATCGCATAATGGTGCCTTTGTGAGCAAGCTCCCACAGCACCTTATGCTCGGTCTGTGCGTGGCTCATTGCTAACGCGTGACATCAAGACTACCGTCTCAACGTGGCACGATACCTTCTGCTTGATGTCAGGTATTGTGCCCGTTCACGGAAACATGTCCACACCTTCTGAAACCGCGCATTTACAGCTGCAAACAGATGCAATCTGTGGCAAATTTGACATCCATATCACGGTCTTAACCATTGAAGTCTATGGGAACAAGTCGGTATAAGGCCTTTTCTACCTATACAATGCAAGGCAAGTTTACACTGCTGCCACCTGCCACTGTCTCGACCGTTGAGACAGTGAAGGCCACTTAACTTCTACACAATCCATCCGTTCAAACCACGGATTTGCCATACACTCGCAGGGAGTTGAGTTGCCTGTTTTCACCGTCTCGACCTGGTATCTGATCCTTATTTCTTTGCGCTTTCTTCCAACTCCAGCATATACCTATCAAAGTCGGACATGAATAAACTGTCCTGGATCACGCGATATTTTTCAAATTCTGTCTCAGCATGAAGCTTTGCAATTTCTGCGGACACCTTACCCGCATCCTGTAAAATGCCATAATCAAACATTTCAATGAAGCTGTTGAGCCTCTTTTCCCAGTCCTGCATCGTAAGCGGAATATGTCGTAAGGTCATGTTTTCCGCAAAATCCAGGTATGCCGTCACCATACGATTCAGCTGCTTCATTTCATCCTGACTCAGATAATTTTTAGCAACCGTGACATCGCTTTTCTTAATCTTTCCGTCAGGAGCATCTGCCCAGGTGGTTAATCCCATGTGCTCTTTTGTGTGATCCGCTCTTTCCACGATCATCTCCGCCGCCGTATGTCCATGAACGGCATAATGCATTTTATTCTGAACAGTCGCATAGAATCGTCTCGTTGTTGCAGCATTTTTATCATAGTCAATGGCTGTCGCATACAGGTCAGTGATCTTCTGATAGAATTTTCTTGCGCTGGCACGGATCTCTCGGATGCGCTCTAGCTGCTCATCGAAATACTTTTCTGTCAGATACGTTCCGCGCTTCAGCCGCTCATCATCCATGACCCAGCTTGATGGTGTAGTCCTTGGCGATCTGGTTTACCCATTTACGAAACTGTACGGCACGCTCGGAATTGACCTTAAAGCCTACGGCAATGATCATCTCCAAGGAATAGTGATTTGTATTGTAACTTTTTCCATCAGGAGCAGTTATTCGAAATTTTCGAATAACTGACTCCTCCTGTAGCTCACTATCTTCGAATATCTTTTTTATATGATAATTGATTGTATTGGTACCAACATCATACAATGTGGCCATCATCTTCTGCGTCACCCATATATTCTCATCCTCGTAGCGCATCTCTATGCTGCCCTGCTGATCACCTACTGAGGCAACATAGGTTAAGTACTCCGCTGCGCTAGAGCGGATGGTTATCTCATCTTTTTTCTTTGCCAACTAAAGCGCCTCCTTCCTAACATCTATTCCACTGCCTACAAACACCCCAAATGGTCGAATTGCCGGATTGGTTGTCATCCGTTTTCATTTCCAAAAATCATCCCCAAATGCCTGACATCTAATCCACTGTCTCAAATCGTGACATCTAATCCGAGGTTACAACCTGACACACATTTTGCAGTAGATATGTTTCCATATAAAACAACCGAGCTTTTTTCAGGAGTTAGGCTTCTATTCCCAACTTCCGAAAAAGCCCGGAAATACGCCGCTTTCTGGCACTTGATTTTATTTTCTTGACATCAAGACTACCGTCTCAACATGTGTTGAGACTAACATCGGAACACACACCCTTTACCTCGTCACTTATATCGGAACACATTTTTTTCACTTTGTCTCCAATACCTGATGACTTCCCGAATCTTTCTTTTGCGTTTCCAATTTCATTCTTAAATCCTGTTTTATATATGAAAGTAATTTTATAAGGATCTTTGTTTCCATCTTCGTCTAGTCCGCCGACTATTACTTTTTCAACTATACTCTCAAATATTCCTCTGTCAAATTCTTCTAGCACCTCATTATGCGATAGTGCTTTTTTTGAAATCTGAAAGCCTCCTTTGCAATGAACTCTTTTCATCCGACTGTTGCTGCAGATATTCCAGCTTTGCTCTTGTATTTGTCAGTTCAGTTTTTAGTTCTACATCCGTTTCCTCATAAATATCCTGTTCAATAATGCCTTTCAGATAATTATCAAGTAGTTTTTTTCTCTTTAAAGAAACCTTGTCAATGCTTTTCTTCAGCTTATGTAACTGATCTTCAATCGAATTTTCTCCAAGTGCTTTCTCGGTTCGCTTCAAAAATTCTTCCAGAACATCTTTATTATCATTACACAACATCCTATAAGACTCAATAAATGCTTCTTCTATGACCTGCTCTGGAATGCCTTTGCTATCCGGACAAAATCTCTTTCCTTCTTTTGTTGATTTAACGCACTGCCATATCGTCTTTTTATACTTAGAGCACTGTGCCATCGCCTACGAGAAAGATTAGAGCCACAGAATCCGCATTCTACCATACAGCTAAACGCAAACTGCCGACTAAATTTTTCACGTTTTCCAGGAGTGACTCCACATTTCCGATTTCCGTTTCTACGTCTTCTCATCTCCTGCGCCCGTTCAAATTGTTCCTCTGTAATGATTGGTTCGTGATGATCATGTATATAATACCGATCTTCCTCTCCAAGATTTTCTAAGCGTCTTTTTGAAATCGGATCAACGTAAAGGTTTTTCCAAGTAAAATATCTCCCTTATATTTTTCATTATTAATGATTCCCATAACACTGGATGAAGTCCAGGGATTTCCTCTAATTGTCAGATGACCCTGCTCATTCAATTCCCTGGCTATCATTGTGCTGCCTGCTCCTGCCACATATCTATCAAAAATGTACCGTACAACCACAGCGCCTTCCTCATTGATTGAGATAGATTTTGTTTCCACATCATAATCATATCCCAAACAACCCTGAAATCCTACCAGTTCCCCCCGCTTCATTTTCATCTTCAAGCCCTTTTTCACATAAGCAGAAGTATTTTCAACTTCCTGCTGTGCTACAGAACTTAAAATAGTCATTAGAAATTCGCCGTCCTTTAATGTGTTAATCTTCTCAACCTCAAAATAAACAGCAATATTTCTCTCTTTCAACATACGAACATATTTCAATGTGTCCAGAGTATTTCTGGCAAATCGTGGAAGGCTTTTGGCAATAATCATATCTATCTTGCCATCCATGCAATCCTGAATCAACCGCTGAAACTCTTCTCTCTTATCAACCTTTGTCCCAGTGATTGCCTTATCAGCATATATACCTGAAAATATCCATTCTTTATTATTCTTAATTAACTCTGTATAATGCGTAACCATTGAGTTATAACTCTTTATCTGATCTTCATCGTCCGTACTTACTCGGCAATAAGCCGCCACTCTCAACCGCTCAATCTTCCGTCTGGCAGAACCATCAAATGAATCATGTGCTTTAATCAATTCAACTTCCATTTCGCCCTCCTTTTTGTGTTCCTACCATAGCGTTGATTATATTATAATACAATACAGATATACCGTCAAGCAGTAATGTTGGATACGATACCATAATCTTTCATTAATCTTTTTTGTATTACCTGATATTCAGTTTCATTAATCAACTTCTTAGAAAGCAACTGCTTTAACATAGATAGCTGCATACTATATCTCAATATTTTTTTATTATCCATATATATCAGATACCCCTTTCTAAATAATACTCTCCTGCAGGCGACTGCCGGGCACAGCCTCATTGGTATCACACCATCCTCTCGGACCGGAGCAGCTTATCTCGGAAGTTTCATTATCAGAAAGCAGTATCTTCGCACAAAGTCCCCGTTACTTTGCCTGTGATCGGATATTTATCGCTCGTGCCTTTACTTCAATACCCAAACTGGCATTCCTTCGCTTTCAATGTCCGGCAACTTTGCGCCACGATGTCGCAAAGTACCAGACACAGGCAGTCATGGCGTATCCATCACACAGCTCCACTGTTTTCTGCGTCCTGCAGGAAAAATATGAAATTGTCAAGGTACACCTGCTCCGAAACGGCAAAAAACAGAAAGGGATATTTTCTGCCGCTTACTCCGAGCTAAATTTCAAATGCTAAAATCTTAGTGATTAACTTTGTCTCAAGCCGTCTCCGCAATGTCTCGTCTACACAGTAATGAACCTGCCTGTTCTCGTCATACATCTTTCTGGTAGACAATGCCGCTATGTAACCTTCATAGTGTTTCAGCACTGCATTGATCGCTTCAATATCTCCGTTTGAAGCGCCCGAATCATCTGGAAAGAAGGCAGATCAAACGCTTCATTTTTTCTACTTTTCCTGCTCATTTTGATATTCCTCCATCATTTCTTTCATAAGTTCCAGCGAACGTTTCCGATGCTCATAGACTGTGCTTCGCACAAGATTCATCATTCTGGCAATGTCTGCATCGCTCATATCCATGAAATAAGACAGCAGCACTACCTTCCGTTTGTTTTCAGAAAGCGACTGTATTGCTTCCGCAAGTAATGTGTCTTTTACTTCAATGTCATATCCAAGTACCCGGAAGCACTTGTTTTCCACTGTATACTTGTCTACGCCAAAAATGCTGTCCAGCTCCTTCTGCGAAAGCTCCGAAAACAGCACTTCATGTTTCTGCCGATAAGCAATATGCCGATAATAATCAGCAGCTTCGCCTTTCAACGCCAGTTTGCATATCCGGTCAAACTGATTCCGAATCGTCAGTTCATCATTGGAAGAAGATTTCCCCATAAGAGTTCACCTCCTTCCCCTTCCACCAGCACATGGATGAAATTTCTATCTCCCTTTCATCCATAGTCCCGAATGGGTAATGCCCGATGTTCGGTTCGGGAAGAAATTTTTTCAAAAAATTTTCATATATATAAAATGCGCCCGGACAGGCTAACGAAGCCCATCGGACGCAATCTATAACTGATTCAATTATTACCCCTGCTCTGATATAGGTTTTTACCATAGGTGCAAGGGTGTTTGACAGAGCAGTAATCATTAAGATTTTTTTAGCTGTATATCTAATAAACGGCATAACTGCCGCCCATATTTCTCCCTTAAAACCACTCTGCTCTCCAACAAAATCCCGGAAAGAAACAAAAAAGAGTATTCAAATAACCCTTTCCGGAATTTTGTTTTTTTTAATCCGAAAAAGGACTTGAATACTCTTTCTAGGTTTTAACCCCCATAAAATACCAAGCTCACACCCTTTTCACTTTTTAAATACAGGGTAATACACTATATTTATGGAGGTGAATAAACATGGATATTTCCAAGACACTCTTTGCAACAATGGTAAAAAATGCCCGGATGGATCGGCACTGGACACAGGAAGAACTTGCTGAAAAGCTCGGTGTATCTCCTACTTATCTCGGAGATTTAGAGCGCCACAAAGGTACTCCAAGCCTGTCATTGTTCTGTAAAGCCATGCGGTTATTGAATCTTTCCGCAGATGATTACGTTTATCCCAACGGGAACAGCGATAGTTCTACATATAAGCAGCTACTCCGTCTACTAACACACTGCAACGAACACCAGCTTCAGATTCTTCTGGCAACTGCTACTGCCATGCTGCAGCCTAATCTAAATGCCAGTAACGATGTTAAGGAATAATTTTGGACTAAATCTGATAAAACTCCGATATCCGCTGATATTTATTAATTGCTGACACAGAAAAGGCTCAATCCTTGTTACTGGAAAGAGCCTTTTTATCTAACTATTTTTTCATTTTTGAAACCATCATTCTATCTCCGGATTGCTATTCAATATCCCCAAGCCACCTAACAACTGAATACAGTCCACATATCCTTGACAGTATGCCCGTTCTTCTTCCATAAATGCCAAGTGCTGCACAGCTTCTAAATAATTCTCTATTTGTTGTCTTTGCTCTGCATTTAGTTTTCTCATCTCTGTCTCAAAATTTGCTTTTTTTACCTTTCTGATCTTTTCTGCTTCTTCCAGTTCCGGAAAGTGAAGATAAGACTTTCTGCTCACATCTCCACATCGGAGATTATTCAAAAATGCGCTTATTTCACTCCATACTTCGTTTTCCATATCGGTACTCCTTTCGCTCTCGGCATTTCCTGCCATGCTGCTATATCTTTATTGTTGCCATTCTATAATAATTCAGCATATTTTTTCTAAAACTTCATCTTTAGAAGTATATTAGCATCCCAACTCGGTAAAATCAATTATAATACTTCAACTTTAGAAGTGAGGGATAGAATGAAGATATACTGGAACGGACACTCAAAAAATATTATCGGAAATAGATTAAAAGAACTGCGTACTGCACAAGGCATTTCTCAAAAGACACTTGCCGCCCGATTACAGACAGAAGGGTTTGAATTTACAGATTTAACAATCCTAAGAATTGAACAAGGAAAACGCTTTGTGCCAGACTATGAAATTGTAGCTATTGCAAATTATTTTCATATATCAACAGACTACCTTTTAGGTGCTACTGACATAAAATAAGCGGCTCTGTCTTTTAGAATTGACAGCAGCCGCTTATTTTCTTTTTATTGCATTATTGAATTTATAGCCGATTCCCCACACTGTCAAAACATAAATTGGTTTTGACGGATCAGGTTCAATTTTCTTTCGTATTCTCCGAATCAGACTCATTACATTGTCCTCTGCCCTGTAATATGGCTCTTTCCACACCTGATTGTATATTTGCTCTTTAGAAAATACCTGTCCGGGATGTCGTGCCAGCAAGTATAAAATTTCAAATTCATAATTAGTTAGTTCAATACTTTCCCCGCCTGTCTCTACTATCCGATATTTTGAATCTATTACCAGATTATCATATTTTAAGTAGTTATCATTAGAGAAAGTATTTATAAACCTTATGTATTTTTTTGATTTCAGAAACAAAAGTAGTTCATCAAGCGCCATTTCATCTTCATCATCAAATGTGGCTATTAAAACTTTCCCCACGGAATCTCACCTTCTCCTATATAAGCGTTTTTATAGCTGTAGTCTCTCTTTCTAATTGCCGCTGAAAGCTCAGCCTATAAACCTCCCCTTCAGCCGTAATTGAGTAATAAATTCTTACTTTTCCATTTACAATCTTGTTTTCCTTAACAAGCATTCCTCTCTTATTTAAAGATTTTAAAGAAGAATATATTCTGCCGGATGTTATTTCTATTCCTAGTATAGCGTCTTCCATATAACTGGACTATATGCGCAGGATAAATTTTCATTCTGCAAGGCGGAAAAGGCGGCGTAGCGGTGGCTACGCCAACTGATGACAACGCAGCAGATGGAAATTTAGACAAGTATAGAGTCCGGTTAATTTGGAGACGCTATACTAGTGTTACTCTTGTTGCCAGCTCATATCCATATCTATCCTGTAAGGTCATTTGGTTTAGTAAAAGCAATTCCAGTAAAAATTTGTTTACGCTAAGTAAAATCATCATCGCACGACCACCGTCCCACTGTCACTTTTTATCCGCAAATCATATGCTCCTTCGCCGATTGTTCCCTGCTTGCATGCAACCGTATCCATTACATAAGAAGCGCCGTCCCACTGGACGTTTTTAATTTATATTTTTCACAAAACGAATACTCGCTTCCTGTACTTCCATTTTCCTGCCAATGCAGATATTCCTACTATCAAAACTGTGTATATAATTGAATCTCTTAAAACCATAATTCGCAGAGCTATACTTATTACAAGCAAGAAGCTGTACCCCAAAATTAATTGCCTCGATCTTTTTGCATAGAACCTACTATCGACTTTTGACAATGGATGTATCGGATTATCTACAGGAGAAAACAGAACAATTACACAAATGAAGCATAAATAAATAACAAACATACAATCCAACGAAATCACGTTGATTTTTCTTACTAGCATTGCAATATTCACGATTCCTACAGAATCATACAGCATTTTATTTCTGTATCAGCATGATAACCGCCCGCATACGGGCGCAAAAAATATATTTCCAAAAAGACCAAGATACTAAAACAAAATTCGTGCCACAAAACACCTGATATTGCAATTGCAAAAAATTTAATAGTATCCAAAAAAGCTGATTTAAACCATATTGAATAATTTCCTTTTCGTTCTGATTTTCACATATTTGGTTTGATATTTTCCTGCTCCACTCACCTATCATTCAATTTTCTCCTACAGAATCTCTCTCTTTAATCATATTAACCCTACATTAAATATATCTCTTTACCTGTTTCAGCATTAACCAGCATGACGTATTTTTGAGAATTATTATCATTTATCTCCAAATACCAGATTGGTTCTGCCGTATATTGCTGATCTTCATTTATGTATGCACGCTCATAAAATTTTGCCCGAGTCACTGTATAAGTAGATTCATCTAATAAGTTTTCATACTTTGTTTCTACCGTTGCTGCGATTTCGTCAAAACCTTTTAACGGTACATTTTCCCCATCTTCCTGGAAATCATAAAGACCATACACACGCAGGCTTTCTATCCCCCGTGTAGAACAAACAGCAACCACTGGACTGGACTCTGGCGTATCATATGCAAGCGCCTGTGCCATAACCGATAATTCAGGATACACAGGAATCCCACTTACTGTCTGCCTTGCATATACGATACATACATCATCCTCGTTTGTCCACTCAGGCTTTCGTTTACTCTCTTCCAGCAATCCTTCAGCAACATATTGGTTTTCAATTTCCCGAAGTATATCCGCGCTCAAAGAAGAAGTCTGAAAAACTAAATTTTCTACTGCATATCCGGCATTTTCAAGAGTTTCTTTTACTTTTTGTACAGCATCCTGATCGTTTACAATAGATTCTGTCGCAGAAGTAAACTTCTCCATATTCTCCGTATTAGTCACCCCTATTTGAGCATAATAAGCCGATTTTTTCCGTTGATACTCCAAACTCCATTCCAATCCCTACATTTGTACCATCGCTAAAACATAATAGTTTTCTTCCGGATATAGATCACTAGCAGGAGTATTATAATGCTCGAGAATTTCTTTTCCTTCTACAAAATTTGCATATGTCTTTTCACTATCCACAAAATGCACACTTTCCAAAATAAATTTGGGAATCTCTTTTCCGTTCCAATTCTCCGGAACTTCTAACTCACACTGAAACCTAACTTTACCGGATTCGGATTCCTTTTCATACGTCTGCGCATACGCATTTTGAGTCAGCATAATAAGCGATAACGCACATATACCTGAAATCATTATGTCTTTTCTCATTTTTCTGCTCTCACTTACAAATCACGGTGTATAACGTCCTTCTACATGTAAACTGCCTACACTTGCTGTACAATGCATAAAATATTCGTACCTGGGCAGCGCGTAGCTCGTATAGGAAGCACTTGCACTTGGAGTATTTTTTGAAATCGTTGCAGTATTAGATGTTGTTGTCGCATGCAGTCTACTGGATTTACAATATAATTTTCCTGAACCACTGAACTTAGTACCTGTCACATAAAACTTCTGCTCATCATCAGCTTTCACCGATCTTTTAGAAATAATATCACCCGGTATAGTAATGTTAAATGTAACTGTATCTGCAAATACCGGAACAGTGCTTCCTGTCAAACATAAACATGCTGCTACTCCACATAACCATTTTTTTCTGTTCATCTTCATCATAATCTTCTCCTTTTCTCTGCATTTTTGCTGCCATCTTTAACTTTTAATTTGTTTCATCTTTTACTTTACTGATCACACCTCCCTCCATCTCATATACCTCGTCGCAAAGAACCTCTATATCCTCCCGGTTATGGCTAGCCAGGATAATCAGTTTATTTTCTTCTTTCATTTTTAACAGAAGCTCCCTGATTTCTCTTACCCCGTTTTTGTCCAGACCATTCATAGGTTCATCCAAAATCAAAATTCCCGGATCTTCCATGATGGCCTGTGCAAGAGCAAGTCTCTGACGCATACCCAGTGAATATTTTCCAACCGGACGCTTCAATGCAGGATCCAAACCAACCTTTCTCAGAACAGAGCAGAGATAATCTTTATTCTTTTTGTTTCGCAAAGTATAAAGAAATTCCAGATTATGATAGCCACTCCAGGTCCGCAAAAAACCCGGATCCTCAATAATGATCCCCGCATCGGTCAGCATATCCTTATCTTTCCCCATCACTTTACCATTGACAGTTATCGTTCCCTCATCACAGGAAAGAAAACCGCAGATAGACTTAAACAAAACAGTCTTTCCAGAACCGTTGTGCCCTACAAGACCATAAATTTTGCCACTTTCACATAAAAGTGAAACATCCTTTAAAACTTTGTTATCTTTGAAGCTTTTACTTACATGAGATACTTCAATTACGTAATCCTGCCTGTCCATATATTTCACTCCTCGCTATATATCCTCATTTTCCCAGTTAAATTCTATTTTTTTTACCTTTATTAAAATAATGACCGTCATACACAAAATCCCTGCTATTAAAAATCCAAACATATAAGGTATAGATGGCAGCCAATAGTAACCATAATCCGGGGTTGCAATCCTTGCCAGTTCAGCCATATCGTCGGGATAAAAAAGCCAGTTTATGACGTATCATAGGATGTATATTCAGCACGGGAAATAGAGCGATTGCCAGGGCAAGACCACCTGCAACTGCAGCAATCTTATTCAAAAACAAACTTAGCAGGAACATCAGAACCCCAATAAATGTACAGATACAGGCACAAAGAAGAATCTCCAGCCTATAAGCTGTAATGGCGAAAATTCAGAGAAAATCTCGTAATAAATAAACACAGAACTATCAAACTGCGTAAGAGCCCTTGTCGTTGCTGCCGTTCTCAGCAGCTTTCCCCATTCATTGCTCCATTCAATGTCCGGTAAAAGCGGGAGTATTGTGCAGATGACTGCCACAACAGTAAGAACAACGGAACGGATAAAAATCCCTCCTATTTGCCCTAATGCCCAACACTTTCTTCCTACACGGATTGCATGATACATATTCACATGCTGCATAAAAGGCACATCCGAGTTCGCATAAATTACTCCAAACCAAAACATAATCAGATAAGAAAAACTACACATCGCAAATGGAAATACGCACCAAGAGGACGGGTAGTCCACTGCAACTGAAAACTGTCGGATAGCCCCTACATATGACCGGCTGACTACAATCATCAATATTACAAAAACTGCCATTTTGCTATTGGCGATTTTCATCATGGAATTTTTCCAGGTATACTGTAATAACTTCATACTCCCACCTCTATAATCTGCTTTTTATTTTTTTGTATATTCCCCAGGTAAGCAGTGCCGAAAAACACAAGCTACAGCCAAAGACTGTAAGAAAGTACTGTATATCCGTCGAAAACCGATTCAAGGTCGGATATATCAGCATTACGCTGAACCAGCCCTTTCCACGATATTCCAATAATATTTGCTGTATTAAAATAGGTGTGATCAATATCAGCATTTTATTAGAAACAAACATAGACAGAAATGAAGCCGCCAATGACAAGGTCCCTGCAAACATCCCCATTTGCAATGCGGACAAAAAACATAAGGCCAGTAGTGTTTTCCGACAATCAGGGAACCGTACATTCCTTCCATAAAAAAAGCATCCTGTAATCCCTCGGAAGTCCAGGGTATCTTTAACCGTATAGACGCAACAAACAGAAGGCTTCCCAAAACCATAGTGATCACAGACGCTCCATAGACAACCACTGCCTTGGATACCACATATTTCCATGTATTTCCTCTGTTGATGCTGTATCTGGCATATTTATACTCCAAATCCTCGCAAAACACCGTTGCATAAGAGAATGCGCAAAAAGCATAGGCAATCATAATCCCGGACATACTAACAGCGAAACCGTATGTATCTAGCGCATTTCCATTTACCATTCCCTCAGTAAACGCATAATCTTCAAGGGAAAACCACATGGATACTGCAACACCCACAATGGCCAAATATATTGGGTAATTTTTATCAGACGACGGATATCCGTTTTTAAATAATGTGCTCTATTCATCCGTTTCTCTCCTTTTGTAAACAGCTCTTTTTCCACAGAAAAAAAAATAAATACACAAATACCTGCTGCAAAGCCACTTACATTTATCAGGAATAACATCCTTTTTTTTCTTTGTTTCTCTTTCTTTTTAATCAGCTCTTTGCTTGTTTCGAGAATTGTATCCAATTTGTCATAAGGTATCTTCATGTCTCTGATTTTTTTATATATTTCTCTTTCCACTCATTCGGGGCATTTTCTATACATTTATTAAGCCTTCTTCGTTCTTCTACAATCGAATAAGGAATTGTGGATCTATTCATAAAACATCCCTTTCGCTAATTTTTATTGCAAGAATATTTCCTTTCCTGTTTCCGCATTAATTAATGTTACAGATTTACTTATATTATTTTCGACTACTTCAAAATACCAGATAGGATCTGCCTTATATTTTTGTCCCTCATCCAGATATACCCTCTCATAGAATTTTGCTCTCGTCACTTCATACTCCGCATCGTTTAAAATATTCTCAAATTTTTCCTCAACCACAGCAGCAATATCCTCGAAAGGCTTCAGTAAAACTTGTTGTTCTCCCTTTTCAAATTCATAAACGCCGCCAATATCCAGAATTTCAATTCCCCGGGTAGAATATATCGCCTGGACAGGAGCATTATCCGGAGTATCGTATGCCATGCTTCTGGCAATACTCATCATTTCATGAAAAATAGGAATGTCTTCATATTTTTGATACCCATAAATAAAATACGCATCATCTTCCTGACTCCAGCTTTCCTTTCTTTTTTCTTCTGTTAAACGACCTTCCTGTAAATATTGTTCTTCCAAATTTTTCATTGTCTGAGAATTTAAGGGGTAACAAGCAAATATAAAGTCTTCTGAATGGTATCCCAATTCATCTATTATTTTTTGTAATTCTGTAATACATTCTTCGCCGCTTTTAAAGGAAACATCTGACTCTTCAAACACAACCTGATTATTTGAATTTCGCGCACCGATGGATGAATAATATTTGGAATTGCTGCTTCCGTAAGTAATGCCTTCATTTATATCAAGACATTCATCATTTGCAAATAGATAATAGTCTTCTGGTGCCCTCCCTTCATTTACCGGAATTTCCGATTTTTCAATTATTTCTTTTCCTTCACCGAATATAGTCCATGCTTTTTCCCTGTCACAGCTATATAGTCCCTTTACATCAACTGTGCTTATAGCTTGTCCTTTTATATTTTCCGGCACTTCCAACTCACAATTAAATTTTACCTTCCCCGAATCAGAGGTTTTTTCATACTTTTCCGGGAAACTATATTCTGCTTCTTCCATTGAGACTATTTCTTCCCCTGCTTTTTCTTTGACATCTACAGAACTCTTGTTACATCCAGCCAAAACCGAACATATACATAATGTCAGGCAAAACCATCTTATTTTTT
>ENA-OQAA01000579-OQAA01000579.1-human-gut-metagenome-genome-assembly--contig:-NODE-579-length-24296-cov-2.056270_pt1 | contig 24296 bp, 35 predicted proteins | sample MGYA00242489_ERZ504515 | MGnify/ENA primary metagenome ERZ504515 (study PRJEB26092, sample SAMD00036237) | human gut metagenome | host: Homo sapiens | study: EMG produced TPA metagenomics assembly of... | reverse complement strand
CCGATGAAGATCGAGTAAGGAAACATTTATGAAATTATTTGATTTCGTAAATTATTCCCGCACTATTTCCTTGGATCCAATGCAGATCTTCCAATCGTAGGAGGATCGATTTTAAGCCACGATCATTTTCAGGGAGGACATTACACATTTGCGATGGCGAAAGCTCCAATCGAAAAACATTTTGAAGTAAAAGGATTTGAAGATGTGGAGAGTGGAATCGTAAAATGGCCACTGTCAGTGATCCGTTTAAGAAGCAAGGATGAGAAGCGGCTGATCGAACTGGGAACACATATCCTTAATGCATGGAGAGGTTATACAGACGAAGAAGCGTTCGTATTTGCAGAGACAGATGGAGAACCACATAATACGATCACACCGATTGCAAGAAAGGTCGGGGAGATCTATGAACTGGATCTGACACTCCGCAACAATATTACTACAGAGGAACATCCGCTTGGGCTGTATCATCCACATGCCGAGTATCACAATATTAAAAAAGAAAATATCGGATTATCGAAGTAATGGGACTGGCAGTATTGCCGTCCAGATTGAAACAAGAACTGGAGACACTTGCAGAGTACATTGTAGAGGGCAAGGACATTTCTGAAAATGAAATGATCGAGAAACATACAAAATGGGTAGAGAAATTTCTGCCGAAGTATGATACAATTACAAAAGAGAATGTAATGGACATTTTAAAAGAAGAAGTCGGAATTGTCTTTACAAAAGTATTAGAAGATGCAGGTGTTTACAAATGTACAGAAGAAGGAAGAACAGCGTTTGCAAGATTCCTGAACACATTATAAGAAATAGAAGGCAGGCTGCATGTCAAAGATGCAGTCTGTTTTTTTCTGGAAAAAATCATTGAAAGCACCAGGCAGAGAACCTATGCAAAATGTGAATGGCAGACAGAAGGAGAGGAAATATGCCGTATAAAATTATGCTGGTAGATGATGAGGAAGAAGTCCGCACAAGCATTATCCGTAAGATGGATTGGGAAGCACTGGGATTTCATGTAGTGGGAGATGCAGAGAATGGGGAAGACGCACTTGAGAAGATACATATTCTTGATCCGGATGTGATTATCACGGATATTCACATGCCATATATGGATGGACTTCAGCTTGCAGAGACAGTGAAAGAAAAATATCCGGGGAAGGAGGTTGTTATTTTTTCTGGATACAATGATTTTGAATATGCGAAGCAGGCGATGAAGTGCGGAGTGACAGAGTACATTTTAAAACCGGTAAACAGTGAGGAATTAGGGGGAGATTCTTCAGCGGATCCGCGAGAAAAGAGACAAGTATCTTGAGCAGCAGAGAGACATCCGGATTTTAAGAGAGAATTATCGGAAGAAATTTTCCGATTTTAAAAGAAAAGTTTTTTAAATGACTGGATGGAAGAAAAAATCGTCAAGGAAGAGTTCTATGAGAAGCTGGAGGAATATGTTCCGGAGATTCGGGATTCTGATAGGTGGATCGTTGTCGATGTTTTGTATTGAACAGGAAGAAACCGTAGAGGGAGGTGCAGTGGTAGAGGAAAAAGAATTGCATCAGGTGTCAGTGGAAAAAGTAATCGATGAATATTTGACAGAAAAGTACCCATTTGCACGATTTATCTGTGAGAAGGAGATTGGAGTAGTGATTGCGCTTTCGCAGGAGCAGACGGTTAACGAACTGCTCGGCGTGTTTGACCAGATTCAAAAAGTATGCAGACAAGTGTTTGGACTTCAGATTTCCATCGGAGTCGGAAGCAGGAAACAGTGGATCAGACAGGTGCCGCAATCGTTTATGGAAGCAAAAGAGGCAAGTGGATACCGGGCAGTTCCAGATATGGGAAGTGTGATCTATATTCGAGATGTGGAGCCAAAGAAGACAGAGACACTGATTTTTGAGGAGCAGGAGAAAAATGCACTGATCCATGCTGTCAAATTTGAACAGGAAGAGGAGATTGCGTGTGAACTTACGAAGATTATCGGCCGGATTGCAGATGGGAAGATTTATTCCAGGCAATGTAAGAGCTATGTCATCAGTGTATTGAATAGTATTTTGCAGGTTGTATGGAGCAATGAACTGGAAGAACAGAGGATTTTTGAATATGGCACAGACTGCTATGAACAGGTGCTGCATATGAAGACGACAGAGGAAGTAGAGCAGTTTCTTCTGAAACTTTGCTGTGAGATCCATACGCAGCTCGTGCAGAGAAGAGAAAATATGACGATTGATATCATTAAGGAGGCAAAAGAGTACATCCAGGAGAATTATGCCAATCCAGAACTGTCTGTTGAGATGTTGTGCAGTAGTCTGCATCTGAGTCCATCTTATTTTTCTACTGTATTTAAGAAGGAAACCGGACAAAATTATGTTGCCTATCTGACGGATGTACGGTTAAATAAAGCGGTGGAATTGTTGAATCATACAGATGACAAGACGTATATCATTGCTGCGAAGTCGGATATCCGGAGCCCAATTATTTCAGTTATGTCTTTAAAAAAGAAATTTGGTGTATCACCAAGCAAATACAAAGGAAAATCATAATGAATAGAAAATTTTATCAGAAGTGGAACGCATTTTATTCAAAAGTCAGCCTGCGCTATGTGATCTGGGGGGCATTTACACTCACAGCGCTTCTCGGTGCGGTGCTGATGGGGACTTCTTTTTATAACCGATTTTCGCTTCAGCTTCAGGGAATTGTCGAAAAGCAGAATCGGGCGCTGATTGAACAGGTCAATAATACGTTGACATCAGAACTGCGGAATATTATGAGAATTTCAGATTCTCTTTACTTTTCGGTTTTGAAGTCTGAGGAAAATGTTCCGGTGGAAGAGGGCTTTGCGCTTTTGTACGATACGAACAAGTCGTCTATCCAGAACATTGCCCTGTTTTCCAAAGAAGGGGACTTACTTGTTTCCGCACCGGCAGCAAAATTAAAGCCTGGGGTAGATGTGACGAAGGAAGCGTGGTTTCAGAATGCAGTGACACAGACAGAAAATCAGCATTTTTCCAGGCCGCATGTACAGAATTTGTTTGTCAACAGCAAGGGGAATTATGCACATGTACTGACGTTGAGCAGGATGGTGCAGGTGCCTGATGCCTATGAGGTGCAGGATGGTGTACTTTTGATCGATCTGAAATACGAACAGCTGGAGAGTATTTTCAAAAATATTTCCCTTGGGGAAGAAGGGTATATTTATCTGGTAGACGGAGCGGGGAATTTAATTTATCATCCGCAGCAGCAGTTGATCCTAGATGGGATTGAGCAGGAAAATCATGAGAAAGCATCTGCATACAAAGACGGGGTTCATGATGAGGTGTTTGAGGGACAGCATCGGAAGGTGACGATCAAGTCTGTCGGATATACAGGATGGAAAATTGTTGGGGTGGTTTCTGATAAGGCGGCACAGCTTTCCACAGTGAAAAATATTATTTTCCTGATCGCGCTTGTCATGTCTTTTATGTTAATCTTGTCAATTATCAACTCTTATATATCAAAGAAAGTGACAATCCCGATCGAGCATCTGGAAGGCGCTGTGAAGCGGATTGCGGAGGGGGATCTGGAAACAACGATCGAGGAGCGCGGAGCATATGAAATCAGTCATCTGGGACGTTCGATTCGCAAGATGAAAGTGCGGATCAAGAAATTGATGGAAGATATTGTGAGGGAGCAGGAGATTCAGAGAAAGAACGAACTGGATACGCTTCAGTCACAGATCAATCCACATTTTCTTTATAACACACTGGATATTGTCGTGTGGATGGTCGAGAATGAGAAACCACAGGATGCAGTACGCGCACTGACGGCTCTTGCACGTTTTTTTCGAATTGGATTGAGCAAAGGGAAGACGATCATTACAGTCCGAGATGAGATCGAACATGTAAAAAATTACCTGACGATTCAGAAGATGCGTTATAAAAATAAGTTTGAATATTACTTTGAGGTGGAGGAGGAAGTCCTTGAGCTATCTACGCTGAAGTTGATCCTGCAGCCGATTGTAGAAAATGCAGTTGCTTATGGAATGGAGTTTCAAGATGGGGATGGAGAAGTTTTTATCAAAGCATATTTGAAAGAAGAAAAGTTGATTTTTCAAGTTGTGGATAATGGTCCGGGAATTATGCCGGAGCGTCTGGAAGAGATTCGCGCGGGGAAAGTTGTCTCTTCGAAGAAAGGTTCGGGGATCGGTATGCGAAATGTCGGAGAGCGGATCCAGCTTGCATATGGAAAAGAATATGGAATCCAAATTGAGTCGGAGCCGGACGAAGGCACTTGTATTACATTGACGCAGCCTAAAATAGCGTATGGGCAGGAGGGAGAATTGCTGTGAAGAAAGCAGAAAAAATAGGAATTATCGCGGCGCTCTGTGGAATTATCCTTCTATTTTTAGTTGCATCCACAGATTTTGTGTTGGAAGAGAACAGAAAAGAAGTGTATACCATCGCATTTGTGACTGACGGAAGTGCAGATGACCGCTTTCTATCCCTCCGGAAGGGTATGGAGAAGGCTGCGAAGAAGTGGAATGTAGATCTAGTTGTGGATGCACCATATCTCAGTGGAAATGCTGCAGAGCAGGAGGCTGCGATCGAAGAGGCGGTGGAAAATGGCGCGCAGGCGGTGATCACAGTGCCGGCAGACCAGGTACAGATGGAAAAAATTTCTAGATCAGAGTAAGCTTCAGGTTCCGGTGATCACGCTGGAAAAGGAGCTTCATTCGGAAAAAAAATTTGGAGCCTATATTTATGACAGTGAAAAGTCAGCAAAAAAGCTGGCGAGAGCTGTACTGGAAGAAAAGAAAGACGCAAGCGTTGCTCTTTATGCATCAGATGTCTCGGCAAAAGAGACTGCAAATTGTCTGGATATATTAGAAAAAGAATTGGAAGACGGAGGCTGCACTGTGATCCGCAGACAGTACCGTCAAGGATTTGAGATCGAAGGAGAAGTTGTCGTTGCAGCAGATCCATACACGTTTTCGCAAATCGTCAATTTACAGAAAATTCCCGACAGGCTTTACGGAATTGGCTGTTCGAACAAGATGTTAACTTTGCTTGAAGAAGGAAAAGTGTGTGCGGCAGTGATCTGCAACGAATATGATAAAGGATATCTGAGTGTGGAGGCGGCGATGAAAAGTATCCAGAATGGGACGAGACAGCGGACAGTAAAGATGGAGCAGGTGCTTGTAAGACAGGAAAATCTCTACGACAAAGAATATGAGGCATTGTTGTTTCCGATTTCATAGTGGAAGGTCAGGGAAAAGTGATGAGAGAGTACAAAAAGTGGAAAACACAGATGGGGCTTTTGGCAGTGACAGTGGCAGTGATCTGTGTGGCAGCAGCGGGCATTTCAAGAAGAAAAGAAAAACAGAAAGAAGAGGACACACTCAAAGTCGGGATCTCGATTTATCAAAGTGATGATACGTATGTAAATTTGTTGACGAAAAAAATAGAGCGGCAGTTGAAAGCATGCGAGAAGCAGCAGGGGATCAAGATTCATTGTAAGATTGTATCCGCAGAAAATGATCAGAATGAACAAAATGAGCAGGTGGAACATTTCGCAGCGCTTGCGTATGATGTCATCTGTGTCAATGCAGTGGATCGGACAAATGTGTCGACGATGATCGATCGTGTGGAGGAATCAGAGATTCCTCTGATTTTCTTTAACCGCCAGCCGGTACAGGATGATCTGAGAAAAGGGCAGCATATTTATTATGTAGGATCAGATGCACAGGAGTCAGGGAGATTGCAGGGAGAGCTTGTGGCATCAGTATATCGAAAGGATCCTGCGGTGTTGGATAAGAACGGAGACGGGGTTGTAGGGTATGCCGTTTTAGAGGGGGAGACCGGGCATCAGGATGCCATTATCCGTTCCGAGTGGTCAGTAAAGACAATGACATCTTCTGGAGTTCCTGCAAAAAGGATCACAGGAGGGGTTGCAAACTGGATGAAAGAGCAGGCGGCAGCAATCGTTGGACGGTGGCTGAAGGAAGAAGAGGGGGAGCTGGAACTGATTTTATGTAACAATGATGATATGGCACTTGGCGCGATCGAGACACTTCGCCAGGAGGGCAGGACAGATATTAGTGTGGTAGGCATCGATGGCACGGAGGAAGGGCTTATGGCAGTCAGAGACGGGAAGATGCTTGGAACCGTGAAGGCAGACTCTGACATTTATGCGGAATATATTGCACGCATGGTATGCGGGCTAAAAAAAGAAGGAACGGTGCCAAAGGAAATCTTGGAAGGACATGAGTCGGGAAGTATGGATCCATGGGAAATTAAGATCTGTCCAGAATTGGGAGAATAGAGAGTGTAAATATGCACAAATATATCGAATAAAAATTATAATAAAATGTTTAAAATGATGATAAAATCAAAGAAAATTCATAGAATACCATAGAAATCTGTATGGAATCCTATGAATTTTTTGCTTATAATATAGTCATCAAGAACAAGAGTCGTGTTTTTAAAGGAGGAAAAAAACTATGAAAAAGAAAATCGTATGTGGAATGTTATGTGCAGCAATGTCACTTTCATTACTTGCAGGCTGCGGCGGAGGCAGTGAGGAAGGTGGAAAAGATGCAAAGAAAGACGGAGACGCAATCAAATTAGGTGTTCTCGTGTACAAATATGATGATACATACATTTCTACAGTACGTTCTGCAATCGAAAAATATGCAAAAGAAGCAGATGTTGAGATTAAACTGGATATGCAGGATGGACAGGGAGACCAGTCAAAGCAGAATGACCAGTTAGACGTTCTGATTTCTAAAGGAGTAGATGCACTTCTGATCAATGCAGTTGATACAGGTTCTGCACAGGGACTTGCAGATAAGGCGAAAGCAGCAGACATTCCGGCAGTATTCTTTAACAGAGAGCCTGCAAAAGAAGTTGTAGAATCTTGTGAAGGTATCTTCGTTGGAACAACAGCTTCAGAAGCTGGTGTAATGCAGGGAGATATGCTTGCTGATATGTATGAGGCAGACAAAGAAGCAATCGACAAAAATGGAGATGGAAAAATTCAGTATATCGTATTCAAAGGAGAACCAGGTAACCCAGAAGCTGAGGCACGTACAGAATATGCTGTAAAACAGGCAGAGGAACGTGGACTTGTGATGGACAATATGGGAATCGAACCACTTGTTGCAAACTGGATGACAGACCAGGCTCAGACACAGATGGAAGCTCAGATGTCTGCAAACGGAGATAAGATTGAAGCTGTATTCTGTAACAACGATGACATGGCACTTGGAGCAATCGCTGGTATCAATGGAAAATCAGATGCTCCGGTATTCGGTGTGGATGCAACAGAAGCTGGTATGGAAGCAATCAAATCAGGAAAAATGGCTGGTACTGTAAAACAGGATGGAGATGCAATGGGTAAGGCACTTGTTGCAATCGGTGCAAATGCAGCTCAGGGTAAAGACTTTATTGAAGGAACAGATTACGAAATGGCAGAAGACGGATTCTCAGTTCGTATTCCATATGCACCTATTACAAAATAGTTTTAAGATTCATTTGTAACATGTAACAAATAACTGAGGTGGTGCAGGAGGCAATGATTCTTGTACCACCTCTCATAGAGTGTATCAAAGGAAAGAGATATGCTCTGGAGTGTATTTGAAAGTTCTTTTCCGCAATTTTCAAACGCACTTCGCAGTATGAGGAAGAGTGGTGAGCGAAAAAATGTCAGAATATATTCTGGAAATGACGAACATTGAAAAGCAGTTCCCAGGTGTCAAAGCACTCGATAAAGCAAATTTAATGCTGAAAAAAGGAAGCGTCCACGCTCTTATGGGAGAGAATGGAGCAGGAAAAAGTACATTAATGAAATGTCTGTTCGGTGTCTATGTAGAGGATGCCGGGGAGATCAAAATTGATGGAAAACCAGTGCGTTTTACAAATCCGAAGCAAGCGCTTGACAATGGGGTGGCAATGGTACATCAGGAGCTGAACCAGGTATTGTGGCGCAGCGTAATGGAGAACCTGTGGCTTGGAAGATTCATTAAAAAGGGCGGCTTTATTGACGATAAGAAATGCTACGAGGAGACAAAGAAAATTTTTGAGGATCTTGATATTGATGTAGATCCAAAAACAATCATCGGTGAGTTGTCTGTCTCACAGAGGCAGATGGTAGAGATTGCGAAAGCAGTATCTTACGATGCCAAGATCCTTGTACTTGATGAGCCTACATCTTCCCTGACTAAGGAAGAAGTTGGACATTTATTTAGGATCATCAACCGTCTGCGCGATCGTGGAGTTGGTATGGTATATATTTCCCATAAAATGGAAGAGATTCTGGAGATTTCGGATGACGTTACGATCATGCGTGATGGAAAATGGATCGCAACAAAGTCTGCAAAAGATATCACAATGGATGAAATCATCAAGTTGATGGTAGGTCGAGATCTGACGGAACGTTTCCCGGAGAAGACTAATAAGCCGGGAGAAGTGTTGATGAAAGTAGAAGGCTGACTGGAAAATATATGCCAAGCTGTATGGATGCTTCTTTTGAACTGAGAAAAGGAGAAGTGCTTGGCGTCGCAGGGCTTGTAGGTTCCAGGAGAACAGAGTTGCTCGAGACGATTTTCGGAATTGCACACAGAGAAAGCGGAAAGATCGAACTGCATGGAAAGGAAATCTACAATAAAGATTCCCGTCAGGCGATTAAAAATGGATTTGCACTTCTGACAGAAGAACGGCGTGCAACTGGTATCATTCCGCTTCAGAGTATTACGTTTAATGCAGTACTTGCAAACATGAAGTCTTATCTGAAATGTGGTCTTCTCTCTACAAAGAAGATGGAGAAAGATGCCAAATGGGTGATTGACAGTATGCATGTGAAGACACCTTCGTCTAAGACACATATCAAATCTCTCTCAGGAGGAAATCAGCAGAAAGTCATTATTGGACGTTGGCTTCTGACAGAGCCGGAAGTGCTGCTTCTGGATGAACCGACAAGAGGTATCGATGTCGGTGCAAAATTTGAGATTTATCAGCTGATCAATGATCTTGCCGCAAAAGGCAAAGGAGTCATGGTAGTTTCTTCAGAAATGCCGGAGCTGATCGGTATCTGTGACCGTATCCTTGTTATGAGTAACGGTCGTGTGGCAGGTATCTTAGATATGAAGAAGGATTATCACGGACAGGAGCAGGAAGAAATCATGCGACTGGCTGCAAAATACATTTAACACAGGGGGTGTCGACGTGGAAAAGAAAAAATTTAATCTCAACGAATTTTTATTAAACTATGCGTTATACATAATTTTAGGATTGATGATCATCGTAGTCATCATCATTGAACCGGGATTTTTACATCCGTCAAACTTTATTAAGATTTTAACCCAGGCGTCTACAAGAGGTATTCTTGCACTCGGTGTTGCAGGTATGATCGTACTTGCCGGAACCGACCTCTCTGCAGGACGTATCCTTGGATGTTGTGCTGCTGTATCAGCTTCTCTTGTACAGGCAACAACATATGCTTCCAGAATGTATCCGGAGATTACAAAAGATCTTCCGTTAATCTTACCACTGGCAGCAAGTATTCTGATCGGTGTTGCGTTCTGTGCGCTCAACGGATTTGGTGTTGCAAAATTAAACTTGCATGCATTTATCGTCAGCTTAGGTACACAGACAATCGCATTTGGTGCAACATGTATTTATATTGACAGCCAGGAAGGCGGAGCACAGGCATTGTCTTCTTTCAATGAAAAATTCTTGAACTTTGTCAACGGATCTTTCAAGATCGAAGCTTCGAACTTCCATACCTGATCATTTATTTTGCACTTTCTGCAATAGTTATGTGGGTAATCTGGAATAAGACAACACTTGGAAAAAATATGTTTGCAATCGGTGGAAATAAAGAAGCTGCCGCAGTATCCGGTGTAAATATTACAAAAAACATTATGGGTGTGTATCTTGTAGCCGGTGTGCTCTACGGACTTGCAGCTTTCTTAGAGGCAGGACGTATCCAGTCTGTCAATACAGGTACAGGTTTAAACTATGACCTGGATGCGATTTCAGGTTGTGTAATCGGTGGTGTATCATTCAACGGTGGTGTTGGTACAATCCCGGGAGTTGTTCTTGGTGTAGTTCTCCTTCAGGTAATCAACTACAGCTTTAACTTCCTTGGAATCAACCCATACTTGCAATATATCATCAAAGGTATTATCATTATCCTTGCAGTATCCATCGACGTAAGAAAGTATCTTGCAAAGAAATAAAAGATAGAAGGACAATAGCAATTCCTCATGTAAATCTCGTGATCTGCATGAGGAATTTTTTAGAAAGGGGCAGGCTATGAGTGAAGAACAGATGAGAAGCGCAGAAGAGGAAATAGAAGAAAAGGAAATCACAGAGAGCAAAACAGAGGAAATAGCGGAACAAGATGGGGAGAATATGCAGGAAGAAAAGCCGGAAGAAGAGAAGAAGACCGGATTTTTAAGCAGAGAAACACTTTATTCCAAAATCAATATTTCACTGAAATCTATGGACCGTTTCATTGCGATACTCATTATTCTTCTGATCGTACTGCTCGGTGTGGGGATTTTCAGTTAAAAGTTTTGGGGACGATCTAAGAAAGCTACAACAAGAAATACAGAACAAGCAAAAAGGAAAGGCAGGGTCTTCATAGGAGGAAAGCCTTTCCTTTTCTGATAGGAATTTGATTTTGCGTTTGAACCGGGAATAAGCTATAATAAAGCGTAACAGTATAAAAAGCAGAGAGGAAAGAACAGTATGGATATGATTCAGAAACTCACAGAAGAGCTGGAAGTAAAGAAATGGCAGGTAGAGGCAGCAGTCAGACTGATCGATGAGGGAAATACGATTCCGTTTATTGCGCGGTACCGGAAAGAGGCAACCGGCTCTCTGAATGATGAGCAGCTTAGAAGTTTACATGAGCGGCTGATATATTTACGCAATCTTGAGGAGAAGAAGGAGCAGGTACTCGCTTCAATCGAGGAGCAGGGGAAATTGACAGAAGAACTGAGAGTGCAGATTATAAATGCCCAGACGCTTGTTGCTGTGGAAGATCTGTACCGACCATATCGGCCAAAAAGGCGGACAAGGGCGACCATTGCAAAGGAGAAAGGACTGGAACCGCTGGCGACACTTCTGATGCTGCAAAAGATACAAAAGCCTTTGGAAGAAGAGGCGCAAAAATATATTTCTGCAGAAAAGAAGTACATACAGTGGAAGAGGCCATTGCAGGTGCAAAAGACATCCTTGCGGAGACAGTTTCTGACGAGGCAGATTACCGGAGTTTTATTCGGAATCTTACGGTGAAAGAAGGAAAGATGATTTCTTCGGCAAAAGATGATAGTGTGCAGTCTGTCTACGAAATGTACTATTCTTTTGAAGAACCAGTCAGCAGGCTGGCAGGACACCGGATCCTTGCACTGAATCGTGGAGAGAAGGAAAAGATTCTGAACGTGAAGATTGAAGCGCCGGAGGAGAAGATTCTGCGGTATCTTGAGAAGAAAATCATTGTTTCCGAAAATCCATATACGTCAGAATATTTAAAAGAAGTGGCAGAAGACAGCTACAAACGACTGATTGCTCCGGCAATTGAGCGGGAGATCCGGAGTAGCCTGACAGAAAAGGCAGAGGATAGTGCCATCACAGTATTTGGAAAAAATCTGGAACAACTTCTAATGCAGCCGCCGATCGTTGGACAGGTTGTGCTTGGATGGGATCCGGCATTTCGGACCGGATGTAAGTTGGCTGTTGTAGATGAGACCGGAAAGGTACTAGATACGACGGTAATCTATCCGACTGCCCCGACGACACCACAGAAGATCCAGGCGGCAAAGGATACGTTAAAGAAGCTGATCCGCAAGTACCATATTACGCTGATCTCTGTCGGAAATGGTACGGCATCGCGGGAATCGGAGATGATCCTTGTCGAACTGTTAAAGGAGATCCCGGAGAAGTACAGTATGTGATCGTCAATTGAGGCGGGCGCTTCTGTCTATTCTGCAAGCAAGCTGGCGACAGAGGAATTTCCGAATTTTGATGTGGGACAGAGAAGTGCGGCATCCATCGCTAGAAGGCTGCAGGATCCGCTTGCAGAACTTGTGAAGATTGATCCAAAGTCAATCGGTGTCGGACAATATCAGCATGATATGAACCAGAAGAAATTGAGCGAGGCGCTTTCTGGAGTGGTAGAATCCTGTGTCAACCGGGTAGGAGTAGATTTAAATACTGCATCGGCACCGCTTCTCTCTTATATTTCCGGAATCAGCAGTGCGATCGCAAAAAACATTGTGGCGTACAGAGAGGAACATGGGAAATTCCAGTCAAGAAAGGAACTGCTAAAAGTTGCAAAGCTTGGACCGAAAGCATTCGAACAGTGTGCCGGATTTCTCAAGATTACAGATGGGAAAAATCCGCTGGATGCGACAAGCGTTCACCCGGAGTCTTATGAGGCGGCGGAAAAACTTTTAAAACAGCAGGGATTTTCAACGGAAGAGATCCGCAGAGGAGGACTTCAGGGACTTTCTAAAACAATCAGAAATGAAAAGAAGCTGGCAGAAGAGTTTGGAATCGGAGAAATCACCCTTCAGGATATTGTAAAAGAACTGGAGAAACCGGGCAGAGATCCTCGTGAGGAGATGCCAAAACCAATTCTTAGAACGGATGTGCTGGAAATGAAAGATCTGACGGAGGGGATGGTCTTAAAAGGAACCGTACGAAATGCGATTGATTTCGGCGTGTTTGTGGATATCGGAGTACATCAGGATGGACTTGTGCATATTTCACAGATTACCGATAAGAAATTTATCAAACATCCACTGGAGGCAGTGAGTGTCGGTGACATTGTCGATGTCAAAGTCATGAGTGTCGATGTACAGAAAAAGCGGATCCAGTTAACGATGAAAGGGATTTAGAAGAAAAAGGAACAAGGAGGAAGCGGCATGGCGAAATATGTAATGGCGCTGGATGCTGGGACAACAAGCAATCGCTGTATTCTTTTTAACGAAAAAGGACAGATATGCAGTATGGCACAGAAGGAGTTTACACAGTATTTTCCGAAGCCGGGATGGGTGGAGCATGATGCCAATGAGATCTGGTCCTCCCAATTGGGAGTGGCAGTGGAAGCAATGACAAAGATTGGAGCAACTGCGGAAGATATTGCAGCGATTGGAATTACCAATCAAAGGGAAACTGCGATTGTGTGGGACAAAAAGACTGGGGAACCGATCGGACATGCAATCGTTTGGCAGTGCAGAAGAACATCCAGGTACTGTGATAAGTTGAAAGAAAAGGGACTTACAGAATCATTCCGGGAGAAGACGGGACTGATGATCGATGCTTATTTTTCGGGGACAAAGGTAAAGTGGATGTTGGATCACATCGAAGGGGCCCGAGAGCGGGCAGAGCAAGGAGAATTGCTGTTTGGGACAGTGGAGACATGGCTGATTTGGAAACTTACGAAAGGGCGTGTGCATGTCAGCGATTATTCGAATGCTTCCCGTACTATGCTGTTTAACATCAAAGAGCTGAAATGAGTGATGATATATTAGAAGAGCTTCAGATTCCAAAAAGTATGCTTCCAAAGGTGTGTCCATCCAGTGAAATCTACGGCTATGCAGATGCAAGCTATTTTGGAGGGAAAATCCCAATCAGCGGAGCGGCAGGCGATCAACAGGCAGCGCTTTTTGGGCAGACCTGTTCCATGCAGGGGAAGCGAAAAATACGTATGGAACCGGGTGTTTCCTTCTGATGAATACAGGGACAGAACCGGTGTATTCTGACCACGGTCTTGTGACGACGATCGCATGGGGACTGGATGGTAAGGTGACGTATGCACTGGAAGGTTCTATCTTTGTGGCAGGCGCTGCGATCCAGTGGCTGCGGGATGAGATGAAGCTGATAGATTCTGCGAAAGATTCGGAATATCTTGCTCAGAGAGTGGAAGACACGAACGGCTGTTACGTCGTGCCGGCATTTACCGGGCTGGGAGCTCCGCACTGGGATCAGTATGCCAGAGGTGCGATCGTAGGATTGACAAGGGGTGTGAATCGATATCATATTATCCGGGCGACATTAGAGTCTATTGCGTATCAGGTAAATGACGTTGTACATGCAATGCAGGCAGATTCGGGAATTTCGCTGAGTACACTCAATGTTGACGGAGGTGCCAGTGCAAATGATTTTCTGATGCAGGTACAGGCGGATATCTGCAATGCCCCGGTCAATCGACCGGAATGCGTAGAGACAACGGCAATGGGAGCGGCATATCTTGCCGGGCTGGCCGTTGGATACTGGAAGGACAAAGAAGACGTCGGAAAGAACTGGGCGATTGATAAGGTGTTCTATCCAAAATTAAAGGAAAATGAACGGGAAGAAAAAATTCATGGCTGGGAGAAGGCTGTAAAACGCTCTTTTGGATGGGAAGAAGAGGAGTAAAACAGTAAAGATACACGCAGATGTGGGACTGAGAAAAGAGAGGGAAGAACAGATGAAAAAAAGGAGTTGGGTAATCGCGCTGTGTATAGCGCTTTTGACAGTGCTGCTTCCTGCAGGGCAGGTGGAAGCGCAGCAGGTGGAGGAAGAAGAAAAGAAAAAATCCGGAAACGTGCGATCGATGTAGCGAGGGAAAGTGGCTATCAGTTGGACGATCGTTATCAGCGGCAGGTTCTATCATTACAGAGATCCATACCGGGCAGATTTTGTGGGAGGAGAATAAAGATGTTTCCTGGCTCCGGCCAGTATGACAAAATTGATGACAATTTTGCTCGCATATGATGCGATGGAGGAAGGAAAATTTGAAAAGGACATGCAGGTAGCGGTGAATGAAAAGTATGTAGATATCGCCGGAAGGTATGCGCTCAGCAACAATGTGATGCAGATGGGAGCAACCTATACGGTGGGAGAATTGATCGATCTGATCATTGTCCCATCTTCGGCGGCAGCCACGTATATGCTTGCAGATTTAGTGGAGCCGGATCCGGATAAATTTGTAGCGCTGATGAATCAGAAAGCAAAAGAGATTGGGATGACGCATACTACTTATTACAATTGTGTTGGTGTTACAAATGACCTGCTGTATCCGTATGCTCCGAAAAATCTACCGGCAGATGCAGATAATGTGACTTCCCCACAAGATTACGCACTGCTGTGCAGTTATTTTGTAAAGACTTACCCGGATATATTGACACATACGAGTTCTCCAGAAATTGTAGTGAAAGAAGGTACCCCGTATGAAGAACATTTTAAGTCGTATCAGATTTCTCTGGAAGGGGCAAAGTATGGTCTGAAAGGGACAGATGGGTTGAAAACTGGTTCCAGCGGAAGAGCAGGGTTTAATTATTCCTCTACTGCAAAACGTCAGGATACGAGGCTTGTGGAAATTGTGATGGGGGTTTCGGACTGGACAGACCAGACCGGAGAAGAACTTCGTCATCTTGTTGGGAATGCAATTATGGAACAGGCATTTGAGAAATACGAGTATCGAAAGGTTCTGCCAAAAGGAACACATCAGATTGGAAAAGAGAAAATTGTAACAAAGAAAGACCTGTGGGACTGTGTGCCAAAAGAAGAAAAAATAAAGTTTAAGATGGAAGATGGCAAAGTATTTGTTGATCTTGAACGGCAGTATCTTCCGGGATACGCAGCGCCTTCCGTTACCTATCAGCAGAAACAGATAGTTTCGGAAGCGAAAAGCGGACTGGGCGCGATTGGAAAAGGAATACTCGCAGTATTGCTTGCCGGAGGTGCTGCACTTGTAGGAAGAATCGCATATGTGGATGCGGTCAGAAAGAAGAGACGAAGACGAAGACGGAGAAGAAAATAGATGAATACTAGAAAAGAAAGATTATTCTACTTGGATTTTATTCGAGCAATCGCGGCAGTTTCAATTGTGATCACTCATTTCAATGCTAGATATTCCGCACATATCCCAGAAATTAAGGGGAGAATGATAGGGCTGGAAAAAATAGGGAATATAGGAAGTGGAGAATGGGGAGTCTCATTATTTTTTATAATTTCAGGGGCAGCATTGATGTATGTCTATGAAAAGGAGAATGATTGGAAAAGGTTTTATCAAAAGCGATTTATGTCCATTTATCCTATGTTTTGGATGGCATACAGTGCTGTTTTAGCAGTGTATGTGTTGAAGAACCGCACGATGATTGGAGATGGAATTCCAAAATGGAGATTTCTTTTTACTATATTAGGATTTGATGGGTTACTCAGTGTAAATGGATATGCGACATTTTATTTACTTGGAGAGTGGTTTTTAGGAGCGATTATTTTATTGTATATTATTTTTCCGGTTTTAAAGAAAGCAATAAATACAAATTTATGGGGAGCAGTTGCTTTGGCCGTGGCTGGATATATAATCGGACTTGTTATTTGCAGTAAGATAGCGCTTGTACCGGCAACTATTTTGCTTGTTCGATTGCCGGAATTTGCATTTGGTATGATTTTTGTAAAGTTAAACTGGAGGGCAGACTGGAAAATATCGATATTAGCATTGATACTTATTATTGCCAATATGATTTTCAAGCCGAAATCCCAGCAAGTATACAGACAACATATATTGGAATTTCCTCTTTTCTTGTATTAGTTTTTGTGTCTGCTTTGGTGAAAAATAAAGGAATTAAAAAAATTTGTGAAGGAATCAGCAAATATTCTTATGCAGTTTTTTAGTACATCATATCATTATTATTAATGTTATGAATTTTGTAGATCTTACCAAAGTAACTTTGTTGCAAAGTTATCTTTTATTTGTAGTCATCGGTTGTATGATAGCAGTTGTTGCAGGGGGATTGTATAAGATTAATAGAATCCTTGTGAGAAAGGCTTGCACAATTTTTAAAACCGTCGTATAATAGGCGATATGAAAAAGAATAGGAAAATTCTTCGGGGTAGGGTGCAAGTCCCAACCGGCGGTAAAGTCCGCGACCTGCCTGGGAACAGGTGGCTGAACTGGTGAGATTCCAGTACCGACAGTATAGTCTGGATGAGAGAAGAATCATTTGATCGCAAATCAGATCGTGTGATAGCGGATAGATTTTTGCGCGAGAATCAAAGTTCCCCCGGAAGTTATTTCGGGGGAATTTTTACTTTGCAGGAAATGTAGGTGCAATTCTTTCACCTTTTGGGGTATGGAGGAAAGCTGATCAAAGATTTCCGGAAGATTTTCTTTCTTTTAAATTTTAGAAAAAGAAGGAGAGAAGAAAAATGAGTACAAATGTAGCAGAGAAGACAAAGGTGAACACAAGGAGCTTGTTCAGATTGGGATGTTATCGGCACTTGCAATTATTTTGATGCAGTTTGAGATTCCACTCCCATTCGCACCGGCGTTCTATAAGATTGATTTCAGTGAGGTTTCCAGTGCTGATCGGATGTTTTTCGATGGGACCGTTTGCGGGGGTTTTAATTGAATTTGATCAAGGTGAGTCCTAAATGTTGCAATCAAAGGAAACGATGACGATGGGGATCGGAGATGCAGCAAATTTCCTGATTGGATGTGCATTCTGCGTTCCAGCGGCGCTGATCTATCAGAAAAGCGTACGAAGAGTGGAGCGGTGACGGGGATGGTAGTTGGAACTGTGATCATGACTATTCTCGGATGTGTTCTGAATGCTTATATTTTGCTTCCGGTGTATGCAAAAGCATTTGAGATGCCCTTGGATGCTCTGGTATCGATGGGCACAGAGGTAAATGGTGCGATCACTGGTCTGATGACCTTTGTCCTTTTTGCAGTGGCACCGTTTAATTTGCTGAAAGGGATTTTGGTATCTTTGATCGTATTTTTTGTCTATAAGAAAATCCGGCAAGTGTTATTGTAAGGAAAAGGGTGGTATGTTATAATTTTATAACATACCATTTTGCGTATGAGACAGAAAAAGTAATGGAGGGATTAAGCAATGTCAGTGAAAATGGATGTTCAGATGACACCGAGAGCAATGTATGACTTTTTGCTGTATCACACATACAGCCATCTCAGTGGGCTGATCGGAGCGATTTTTGGAGTTGTTGTACTTGGACTTGGAATCCGGGCGATGGCACAGGGAGATTATACCGCAGGTATGATGTTTTTCTTTTTTGCCGCAGTTTTTCTTGTTATGACACCTCTCACACTGAAGTCAAAGGCGAAGGCGCAGGTAAAGACAACGCCGATGTTCCAAAAGCCAATCACATATGAGTTGACCGAAGAAGGAATCACTATTCCCAGGAAGATCAGCAGACAGAGGTGAAATGGGAGGAATTTCAGAAGGCAGTTTCTACGAACCGGACATTGATTCTTTATATCACGCGGGTACGTGCGCTTGTTTTTCCGAAGGAAGCGCTAGGAGAGCAGTATACAGCAGCTGTGCAGATGATCTCAACACATATGGCGCCGGCGAAAGTGAAGATCCGTCAGGTACGGTAAGAGGGAAAAGGAAGGAAAACTATGGTAATAGAGACAAGAAGTCCGAAGGAGACGTTTGAGTTTGGGAAAAAAATCGGAGAACTGGCAAAAGCAGGAGAGATCTATACACTGATTGGCGATCTGGGCGTGGGGAAGACTGTATTTACGCAGGGATTGGCAAGAGGGCTTCAGATTGAAGAGGCGATTAGCAGCCCGACATTCACAATCGTACAGGTATATGAGGAGGGAAGGCTTCCGTTTTATCATTTTGACGTATATCGGATTGGGGATATTGAGGAAATGGAAGAGATCGGATATGAAGATTACTTCTATGGTCAGGGAGTATCTCTGATTGAGTGGTCAAATCTGATTGAAGAGATCTTGCCACAGAGACGGACAGAGATTACTATTGAGAAAGATCTGGATCAAGGGTTTGATTTCCGACGGATTACGGTAAGAGAACTTGGAGTATAGGAACGAGAGAAAAAAGAAGTTGGAAAAGAGGTTGCGTTAGAAATAGTGACCTTTCTAAAACAGATGATAGACAATGAAAAAGAAAGAAGTGAAACTATGCGGATATTGGCATTAGACAGTTCTGGTTTGGTGGCGTCAGTGGCAGTTGTAGAGGAAGAACAGACAATTGCGGAATACACAGTGAATTATAAGAAGACTCATTCACAGACGCTGCTTCCAATGCTGGATGAAATCGTAAAAATGACAGAGATGAATCTTGGTGAGATTGATGCAATCGCAGTGGCGGGAGGACCTGGGTCCTTTACCGGGCTGCGAATTGGATCGGCGACGGCGAAAGGACTTGGACTCGCGTTAAAAAAGCCGTTGATCCATATTCCTACGGTGGATGGACTTGCTTATAACTTATATGGAAATGAAGGGGTGATCTGCCAATCATGGATGCAAGGAGAAATCAGGTTTATACCGGAATTTATCGTTTCCGGGAGGAATTTGTAGTAGAAGAGCCGCAGATGGCGATAGAAATATCAGCTCTTGTCAGAGAAATTAGAATGAACGAGGAGAGCAGGTGACATTTTTAGGGGACGGTGTTCCGGTATACAAAGAACAGTTAGAGCAACTTTTGCATGTTCCGGTAAGATTTGCCCCATCTCATATGAATCGGCAGCGGGCAGCAGCTGTTGGGACACTTGCAGTTCAGTATTGGAAAGAAGGAAAGATAGAACGTGCGGAGGATCATCAGCCGGATTATCTTAGAATGTCACAGGCAGAACGCGAGCGTTAGAGCGAGAAGAGAAGGAGCAGCAGGGAAAATGATCATTCGAGGAATGAAAGAATCCGACATCATGCCGCTATATGCGCTGGAGGAGCAATGTTTTTGCCCATCCGATCGGTGGAGTATGGCGGACATTAGAAAGGCATATGAGCTGGAGCATTTTTTTGTCCTTGTGGCAGAAGAAGCAGAGGAGATCTGCGGATATTGCATTGTCTATGCGGTGATGGATAGTGCGGATATTGGGAAAATAGCGGTGGCTCCCAAAGCGCGTGGAAAAGGAATTGCAGGAAATTTGTTGGAACATTTATGGAAAGTTTGTGCTGAGAGAGGAATCAAGGATGTGATTCTTGAAGTGCGGGCAAGCATGATGCTGCGAGGTGCCTGTATACAAAGTATGGATTCGAGACGATTTCCCTGCGGAAGGATTATTATAAAGAACCTATGGAACATGGATTGACTATGCAAAAGAACCTATCTGAATAGGGGTTGGGGCATTGTAAGAACATGGAAAAAAAGGAAACAGTTCCCGCTAGGATCTGTTTTAAAAATCAATATAATAAAGGCGTGACAACAAGAAAAAAGAAGGATTTTTCATAGGAGGAATTGTATGCGCCAATATAAAAAAGTTGAGACGACGGAATTAGATAAAGTATTTTGCAACAAATGTGGAAAAGAAATTCTCAGAGAGGCAGATTTCCTCCATGTAGAGAAGCGCTGGGGATATTTCTCGGGAAAAGATAACGAAGTACACGAGTTTGATCTCTGCGAAGAGTGTTACGATGCATGGATTTCAGACTTTTCGATTCCGGTAGAGAAGAATAATAGAAGGAGAATCACATGTTAGATGTTTGTCTTCTCGGAACGGGCGGGATGATGCCACTGCCTTATCGGTGGCTGACTGCTCTGATGACGAGATTTAATGGAAGTAGTCTGCTGATCGACTGTGGAGAAGGGACGCAGATTGCGATCAAAGAGAAAGGCTGGAGCTTTAAGCCGATTGATGTGATTTGTTTTACTCATTATCACGGAGATCACATCAGTGGACTGCCGGGGCTTTTGCTTACAATGGGAAATGCAGACAGAAGAGAACCGTTGACGTTAATAGGACCGAAAGGGCTTGAGCGTGTTGTGAGCGCTCTTCGCGTCATTGCGCCGGAACTTCCATTTCCAATCATATACAAAGAAATTGAAGGACCAGAGCAGACTTTTGAATTAAATGGATATCGTCTGAAAGCGTTTCGTGTCAATCATAATGTGCTTTGTTACGGGTATACACTGGAGATTGACCGTGCTGGAAAATTTGATGTAACAAGAGCGATGGATCATGCGATTCCAAAGCAATATTGGAAGCATTTGCAAAAAGGTGAGACGATTGAGCATGAAGGAAATGTATTTACCCCGGATATGGTGCTGGGTGCTCCGCGCCGTGGAATCAAACTTACCTATACGACAGATACAAGGCCGACAGACTCAATTCGTGTGAATGCGAAACATTCCGATCTGTTTATTTGTGAAGGAATGTACGGGGAGAAAGAAAAGGCATGCAAGGCGTAGAATATAAGCATATGACATTTTACGAAGCGGCGCAGCTTGCAAAAGAGGCCGAGGTAAAGGAAATGTGGCTGACACATTACAGTCCGTCTCTGACGCGCCCGGAATTTTTTATAGAGGAAGTGCAAAAAATTTTCCGCAGGCAAAAGCCGGCAGCGACAGTATGTCTGTGGAGCTGGATTTTCCAGAAGAGGAGTAAGAAGATGAAAGAAAAAGAAATCACAATACTGGCAATAGAAAGTTCTTGTGATGAGACAGCGGCAGCAGTCGTGCGGGGAGGAAGAGAAATCCTCTCCAATGTCATTTCATCACAGATTGAATTACATAAATTATATGGAGGGGTTGTTCCGGAGATTGCATCCAGAAAGCATATTGAGAAGATCAATCAGGTGATTGAGGAAGCGTTGAAAGAAGCAGGGGTAACATTGGATGAAATCGATGCAATCGGAGTCACTTATGGACCGGGGCTTGTAGGAGCGTTGCTTGTCGGGGTTGCAGAGGCTAAGGCGATTGCATATGCAAAAGGACTTCCTTTGGTGGGAGTACATCATATCGAGGGACATATTTCTGCAAATTATATTGAAAATAAAGACTTAGAGCCTCCATTTGTATGTCTTGTAGTATCGGGAGGACATACACATCTGGTTCGTGTGAAAGATTATGGAACTTATGAAATTATCGGAAGAACAAGAGACGATGCCGCGGGCGAAGCATTTGATAAAGTGGCGCGGGCAATTGGGCTTGGATATCCGGGTGGACCGAAGATAGATAAGTTGTCTAAGGAGGGAAATCCGGAAGCGATTGTCTTTCCGAAAGCACATATGAGTGATTCGCCGTATGATTTTAGTTTCAGTGGTGTGAAATCGGCGGTATTGAATTATATCAATGGCTGTCAGATGAAAGGGGAAAGTTATTCTCAGGCGGACATCGCAGCATCTTTCCAGAAAGCGGTGACAGATGTACTTGTAGAAAATGCGATGAAAGCAGTGGATGAGTTTGGATTAAAAAAATTTGCGATTGCTGGTGGGGTAGCATCGAATAGCGCCCTCAGAGCTGCGATGCAGGAAGCGTGTGATAAGAAAGGAGTCAAATTCTATCATCCATCACCAATTTACTGCACGGACAATGCAGCAATGATAGGAGTTGCAGCTTATTATGAGTACCTGGCGGGAACAAGACATGGATGGGATCTAAATGCTGTGCCGAATTTGAAACTGGGAGAACGGTAGACTCTGGTTGTCAGTAGGGAAAAGAGATTCGGGAAGGATGTGCAATGCCAGATGAAGCAGAAAAAGGACAAAACGAGAAAAAAAATGTACGGCGATCGTGTTGGCAGCGGGAGTGGAAGCCGGATGGGGACGGCGATTCGGAAGCATATTTAGAATTAGAAGGAAAGCCGGTGTTGTATTATTGCTTGCATGTATTCCAGGAGTCCAGATATATTGATGAGATCGTTCTTGTCACAGGAGAACGTGAAATAGACTATTGCAGAGAAAAGATTGTTACAACAATATGGTTTTGACAAGGTGGTACAGATAGTGGCGGGAGGGAAAGAACGCTATGAGTCTGTGTACCATGGATTAAAATATGTGGAAGATGGAATTGTGTTCATCCATGATGGGGCAAGACCGTTTGTGGATGAAGAAATGGTAGAGCGGGCATACGAATGTGTTTTGAGAGATCAGGCGTGTGTCGTAGGTATGCCTGTGAAAGATACAATTAAAATTGCAGATCAGAATCAGTATGCTGTTCAGACGCCGGACAGGGCATATGTCTGGCAAGTGCAGACACCTCAGGTATTTGATGCAAACTGGTGCGTGCTGCTTATGAAAAATTAATCCAGAGTGGATGGGAGAAGGCGACAGATGATGCGATGGTTGTCGAAAGAATGACAGAACATCCAGTCAAGCTTGTTTTCGGGTCTTATGAAAATATAAAAATTACAACGCCGGAAGATCTGGAAATTGCAGGTCTTTTTATCAGGAGGCGCCTTGTTGATTGTTGCTAAATATGCTACACTGACTGTAGCAGTTCTTAAAGAGAAAACCGTTCGATGTGCTGCTCATTAAGGCACTCTTTTGTACATTGACAAGATATGAGGTTGCAATACGAAATTCGTGTACTGCGTAAAATCTTAATCGTAAAGACATTATTACTGTATGGCATGGGAAATTTAGTACCTGATACAGTTACAGATGAGCATATCTTATCCGTAAAGGGTGTTGTCAACCACCCTATGATGTAACGCCACTTTAGATAGCAATATCTTTTGGGCTTAAAAGTCGGAGACGTATGTCGTTCGTACGACTGGGCAGTTACAATCCCATGACCTTTAGGTCGTGGGTAGTTGACATAGCGAGGATCCGGTTGGACAATGGTTTATTACTTACTTCCAAGCGATTTTTAGATATAAAAATGATACCTGAAATCGCCGGAAGAGCAGCGAGATTAAAGGTTCATGTTAGCAGAAAAATTCCCGAAAAATAAAAAAATAAAAAAAGTTTAGAAAAAGTGTTGACAGTTGGAAATATCCGTGATAGAATACATCTTGTCTTCAAGAGATGACAAAAACTTAATAGATGCAGAGGTATCGAAGTGGTCATAACGAGGCGGTCTTGAAAACCGTTTGTCCGAAAGGGCGCGTGGGTTCGAATCCCACCCTCTGCGTTAGGAAAACCACCAATCAATCATCGGTGGTTTTCTTATGCCAAAAGAACGAAAGGCGTTTTGGAGAAATACCCAAGTGGCTGAAGGGGCTCCCCTGGAAAGGGAGTAGATCGTTAATAGCGGTGCGAGGGTTCAAATCCCTCTTTCTCCGTTTACCATAAAGTATCAACAGATAGATGACATGGTGAAAAATTGACAAGTGAAGACGGTATGAAGTTGAAATGTTGAAAATAAAACAGTTGACAAGTGCTGTTGGAAATGTTAATATAAAAAGCACTCAATAGTGTGACAGGAAAACAACAAAAAAGCATCGGAGATATGGAATCGAAAAAAAGGCTATGAAAGTAGAAAAGAAAAGATTTCAAAAAAAGATGAAAAGTTAGTTAGACAAAGAATAAAAAGATGTGATAATCATAATATAGCTATCGCAAGAGAGCGAAACAAACAGAACATTGATAATTAAACAATAGACAACACAACC
>ENA-OQAA01000575-OQAA01000575.1-human-gut-metagenome-genome-assembly--contig:-NODE-575-length-24419-cov-1.809073_pt1 | contig 24419 bp, 29 predicted proteins | sample MGYA00242489_ERZ504515 | MGnify/ENA primary metagenome ERZ504515 (study PRJEB26092, sample SAMD00036237) | human gut metagenome | host: Homo sapiens | study: EMG produced TPA metagenomics assembly of... | reverse complement strand
TCTTACATTTTTATTAGTACCTTGCATTTTTTTTTCAAAAACCGCTATAATTCATCTGTATTTTGGATTTTATTGCCACAGTTTACATGTCATCCATTTCCATATTTATTTTGATAATGTATCATTTCATTAAGGAGGTTTTTAATGGGTACATCAAATAAAACATATAATCGTCTCGGCATTGATATCGGTTCTACGACTGTCAAGGTTGCCATCCTCGACAGCGAAGACAAGCTTTTATTTTCCGATTATCAGCGCATTTTGCAAATATTCAGGAAACACTTGCCGAACTTTTAACAAAAGCATATGACAAATTAGGTCCAATGGATCTGGCTTCCTCCATCACCGGTTCTGGTGGTCTTGACACTCGCAAAACATCTTGACATCCCATTTGTACAGGAGGTTGTTGCTGTTGCCACCAGTTTAAAAGACTACGCGCCTCAGACAGATGTTGCGATTGAGCTTGGCGGTGAGGATGCTAAAATCATCTACTTTACCGGCGGTGTCGATCAGCGTATGAACGGTATCTGCGCCGGAGGTACCGGTTCTTTTATTGACAGATGGCTTCTCTTTTGCAGACAGATGCATCTGGCTTAAATGAGCTTGCAAAAAATTACCATGAAATTTATCCTATCGCGGCACGCTGCGGCGTATTCGCAAAGACAGATATTCAGCCTCTGATCAATGAAGGTGCTGCCAAGGAAGATTTGGCTGCCTCTATCTTTCAGGCTGTTGTTAATCAGACTATTTCAGGTCTTGCCTGTGGTAAACCAATCCGCGGTAATGTTGCTTTCCTTGGTGGTCCGCTCCACTTTCTGGATCAGTTAAAAGAAGCTTTTATCCGCACACTTCATCTTACAGATGAACATATTATTGCTCCAGAGCACTCTCATTTATTTGCAGCGATTGGTGCTGCGATGAATGTAAAAGTGGGCACTACAGTTACGCCGATTACTCAGATGATTGACCGCCTTACAAAAGGCATCAAGATGAATTTTGAGATCAAGCGTATGGATCCTTTATTTGCTTCTGAAAAAGAATATGAAGATTTCACAGTGCGTCATAAACAGCACACTGTAAAGAAGGGAAATCTTCGCGAATACCACGGCAAATGCTTCTTCGGTGTTGATGCCGGCTCCACAACTACAAAGGTTGCTCTTGTCGCTGAGGATGGATCTCTTTTATATTCCTTCTACAGCAATAATAATGGAAGCCCGCTCTCAACAACTGTTCGCGCAATCCGTGAAATTTATGAGCAGATGCCTGATGACGTTACAATTGCCTACGGATGTTCCACTGGCTACGGTGAAGCACTTATTAAGGCAGCACTTCAGCTTGATATGGGTGAGGTTGAGACTGTTGCTCACTACTATGCGGCATCCTTCTTCCAGCCTGATGTTGACTGTATCCTTGATATCGGCGGTCAGGACATGAAGTGCATTAAGATCAAAAATCATACCGTCGACAGCGTTCAGTTAAATGAAGCATGTTCCTCTGGCTGCGGCTCATTCATCGAGACTTTTGCAAAATCCTTAAATTATACAGTTGTCGATTTTGCAAAGGCTGCGCTTTTTGCTAAAAATCCTACCGACCTTGGAACTCGCTGTACAGTATTTATGAATTCAAACGTAAAGCAGGCACAAAAGGAAGGTGCTACTGTTGCCGACATCTCAGCCGGTCTTGCATACTCCGTTATCAAAAATGCGTTATTTAAGGTTATAAAAATCAATGATGCTTCTGATCTTGGAAAACATGTTGTTGTGCAGGGCGGTACCTTCTATAATGATGCTGTTCTTAGAAGCTTTGAAAAAATCGCCGGCTGTGAAGCTGTCCGTCCAGACATTGCTGGAATCATGGGTGCCTTTGGTGCTGCTCTTGTTGCAAGAGAATATTATCAGTCACATAAGGAACCAAAGACAAGCATGCTATCCATGAATGACATTTTGTCTTTAAAATATACAACACGTCTGACACGCTGCCAGGGCTGTACTAACCACTGTCTTCTGACAATCAACCGTTTCAGCAACGGCAGTCATTACATATTTGGAAACCGCTGTGAGCGTGGTCTTGGCAAGGAGAAGAATAAGGAAAATATTCCAAACCTTTTTGATTAACAAGTATCATCGTATTCAGTCAAGTAATTCATTGTGTCACACAAGCTAATTACCGCGCGCACAGTTCCGTAAAGCTCAAACTCTCTCATATCCTGATTCAGATATAAAATAGATCTTCCACTTTGCTCACGCTTTTCAACAGCCTCTGCCAACATTTCTTCTGAATTATCCACACCGATCATGTCAAATCCCTTCGCATCAAACATCTCGGTTAACGTTCCTGTTCCACAGCCTAGCTCTAGCATCAAACCATCCTCAATGCCAAATTTTTTAAGCTGATCGGTTACAAAATTGCACCACTCCTCGTATGGAATTTCCTCCATCATACGATCATAGACAAGTGCAAATGCATGATATGCGTTCATAAATTCCCACGCCTTTCTTTTTTCTCCTCCACAACGGTTCAAGAACTTATTATACCTGATTTGAAGCTAATTTACAAGATTTTGACATCATCCAATAAAATAGAATACAAAATACTAGTGCAAAAGCAACACCAAACACGTTCTGTATCACACGCAAACTTACTGCACCCTTAAGTCCATAAGTCTGCGCAGCAATTGCAAGTGCGCCAAACGTATTAAATACTGCCTGCCATCCATATTTTACTGAAAATCCAACTCCGATTCCTCCGATAATTCCAATATATGCGTATATCGATGGCGGAAGCAGATAATACAATGCAACAAAGCAGATTACACCAGCAATGTTTCCAATAATTCTTTTTCTGACTCTATACTGCATATCCTCCATGAAAGGTACTATGCTGACATAGCTGCAATACCCGCCCACATTGCTCTCGGCATTTTACATACCTGTGCAATAAAAAGCACTGTTGGCACACAAAAGTATCTGGCACAGCTGCCATTTTGTTCTGGAAGATGTAAGGTCAAATTCTCTTATAATATCTTTAATTGTTCTCTTATAAGTTCTATTTTTATGATTTCTGAAAATACAAGACAGGTAAGCAATGCTCCTACCACCATTGCTGCTAATCTCATCTGATAACTTTTTCCTGTCACGTCATATCCATACAAAAGTAAGTATCCCAAAACTAAAGTTGACTGGTTAAACATAAATGGATTGTGACATCCAAAAATAATAAACACTGCAAGTGCTGCTATATTCAAAAGTATACCCAACACAGGTGACACATGATTAGCCAAATGTGGAAATACTGCCATAATTACAAAGAACAATACAAGTAATATCGTTGACTGTCCTGTATGGATTCCCAAATCTGCATTTCTAAATACCATAAGGCATAATAAAACTACTACACCTACAATACTATTTTCATTGCCAAACAAAATGCTAAAAACAGTAACAAAACCAAAGCAAAATATCATTGTGAGCGCAATCTTTACAAGATATACAAGTGTATGATATGCCTTCTCCCTCCTTGTCTCACTTGTCTTAAGCATCTTTTTTGATCCTGCCTGATTTAACTGCAATTCCTGATAAAACGTCATATCTTTCCTCCTAGTATTTTATAATTATTGTAATGGGAGCTGCACAACAAACCTGCATCCTCCATATTCGCGATTTTGTGCTTCAATCGTTCCGCCTGCACTGTCAATAATTCGCTTTACAAGTGCAAGACCAAGACCATTTCCTTCTGCCTTATGGGAACCATCTGCCTGATAAAACTTATCAAATATCCTGTTTTTTATTTCCTCGTCAATTCCAGGGCCTTCATCTTCCAAAATAAATTTTACCTGATCATTTTCCTGTTTTAAAAACATCGTAATTATTCCCTGATTAGGACTAAACTTAATGGCATTATCCAAAAGATTTATCCAGATATGCATAAAAAGTCCTTCATTTCCTACATATTTAACAGCCTCCATCTCTACCTGAAATCCAATTTCCTTCTGTGTCCACTTTGATTCTAGAGAAAGTAGTGCCTGTCTAATCTGCTCATCAAGACGATATTTGTCTTTTTTCATTTGGAATATTCTGATTTTCCAGCTTAGACAGCAGAAGAATATTTCCAACAAGACAAGACAATCTCTGAGTATTAAACAGGATTTTCTCTACATATTCATTTTGTTCATTCGAAAGCTCCTCACCCTGAAGCAGCATCGTATAACCTTCAATCGCATTTATAGGTGTTTTAAATTCATGTGAAACATTAGAAACAAAATCCATCTGCAGTATGTGTGTCGCACGAAGCTCTTTTGTCATCACATTAAAACTATTATATGATTGTGCCACCTCTGCAATACGGCTACTTGTTTCTAATTGTTTATCAAAATCTCCTTGCGAAACGTCCTTCATTGCCTCGCTAAGCTTTGTGATCGGCTCTAAAACCTTTCTATTTAAAAGTGCTGTAATTAAACCTGCAATCATTGTATTAAAAATCAACAGCCAGACAATCGCAGGAATATTTTCCGGCATTTCCAGAAAATGCTTTAAAAACGCAAAAAGTAATGCTGAAATTATCATCGAACAGGCCAATGCCAGCCAAATAATGCCTGTCAAATATGTGCGAATTTTAAATTCCTTCTCTTTTCTTTTTTTCATGATTTCTTTACCACCTTATATCCAATGCCTCGCATCGTCACAATTTCAAAATCAGAGTTTTCCTTAAATCGCTCTCTAATTCTTCCAATATGAACTTCAATCGTATGTGGATCAGCCTCTGTTTCCACTCCCCAGACATCGTCCATCAGTTGCTGTTTTGTAAATGTACGTCCTGGCGATGCTGCCAATTTGTACAAAAGCAGAAATTCCTTTTTCGGAAGCACTTGAATTTCTGAACCCATTTTAACAGTCATTTGATCATAATCAAATTCTGTAGAGCCAATTATAATTTTATGTGCACTAAGGATCTGTGCACGCCTCAGCAATGCCCCAACTCGTAAAACCATCTCATTTACATTAACTGGCTTTACCATATAATCATCACTTCCTGACAAAAATCCCTGACGCATATCATCAAACGTACCTTTTGCCGTAATCATCAGCACTGGAATCTGATATCCTGCTGCCCGTAGCCTAGAAACAAGCTCATACCCATCCATTACAGGCATCATAATATCAGAAATGATCAGATCGATGTACGCTGTGTCAAGTGTTTCCAATGCCTGCATGCCATCTGACGCGCATTTAACCTGATATCCATTTTTTTTCAAGTACTTTTTGAAACAATTTGACTCAATTCCTTATCATCTTCTACAATTAAAATATTAAACATATATCCTCCATAATTAAAACAAAAATCGTACCCATCCAAGCAAATGCTGTACTAAGAAAATCTTTATTTGTTTCTTTTTTGTTAATGCAATTGGCTCCACATGATATGGATTATTGTATGTTCCGTCTTCCAACTACCTGTCTTGACATTTTTTCATACGTCATCATGCCTTCCTCAAGCTGTTTGTTAATTTCACTGCTTCGGATGACTAACATAAGCTCTGTATCAAGATATGCACTTCTCATATCCATATTAAAAGAACCTATCACTGATAAATTATCATCAATCAAAATACTCTTTCCATGATATGAGAAACCACCTTCATACTCCCAAATATCAATCCCTGTATCTACGATTTTATCCCTGTTACTGCATAATCTGCTGAACCAAACGGATTCCCATTATTTGCAGCAGAATTTGTCATGACAGAAAATTCTGAAACATTCTTCGCAACATCTGCCCATGTATTATACATCATTTCATTGCAAATGATATACGGTGTATGGATCTTTACACGTTCTTTTGCATTTTTCATAAGCTCTCCAAGCGTATACCAAACCACAGGCTCTTTTGCGCCTGTATGGATAGGATTTGACACCAACGTAATCCTTTCTGTCTCAAAGGTTTCATCTGTATAATCGCTGTCAAAAATACGCTCTTTATACTCTGCAGCATATTCTTTATATTCTTCTTCCATTCTTAAGGCTGCTTTCTTCACAGAAGCCTTATCTGCCAATTTTTTTATCTTCATGAAAATAAGCACAGTCATCCTGTTTCCATATATTTTTCAAAATAATCCAGCAATTGGCTAACAGAATTTTCCTTCTGTGGATTCTCGCATATAACAAGGACATCTCTGTCATAATTTTTATATTTTTCAAAATCACCAAGAAAATAATTATACGTATTTCTTCCACCAAGAATATATATACTTCCATCTGCTATCAAATATTTATCATGCATCCTTCCCATCATTTTCCATGGTGTTAATGGATTTGCCCGATTATAAATCTTCACTTCAATATTTTCATGAGAAGATAAACGCATAAAAATAAAGGATTCCAATTCCCATAGCAGTCCAGCTTTCAAAGCCATCTGCTAGTATGCGAACTTTAATGCCTCTGTTTGCAGCCTCAAGAAGAGCTCCCATAATCAGCTTTCCGCTCTCATCAGAGTGAAATGCAAAAGTAGATAAAATAATCTCTTCCCTTGCATTTTGTATCAAACGGATTCTCTGTAAAAGAGCTTCATTGTTTTCTTCTATAATCGTGGCTCGTTCTGGGTTCTCACTAATCTGATTCCAATTTTTAATTTCCTCTTGAACTGCTGTTTTTGTTTCAGAAGATACTTTAGGCTGTTTTTTATATGCAGTGTAAATCCCAATTGCTTCATAAAAAATAATGACAAGAATCACTGCCAGTATACAAAAAAATAATTTTTTTGGATTTTACGCTGTTTGCTCATAGTATATTATCTTCCTTTCTTAATTGCTGCCTGTAGCATACAAATGCAAGCTCAATTAAACCTCAACAGAGGCTGACTTTTCCCAAAAACACTTTATTTTATTTACAAAAACAAAAAAATCCAGTATACTCATTGTATGGTGAATCTACATTGACATGATCTCTCACAAAGGAAAGGAAACAATATGATTTTATCCTATATCCGAAAAAATCAGTGTAAGCGCCTTTTTTACCCGCTGATGCTGCTTGGCGTCGTGATTTTTCTTGTCTGGCGCTCGCCTGTCACTGAATATGTGACAAAACGCACCATCAGCAATGCCGTGCTCATCAATGATTCCATGGCAAAAAAAGGTTTTATATGCGAAAATTAAAACAGGAACTCTCTACTACAGCGGCGAGGACTGTCTGGCAGGCGGTGAGCTCGTTGGACATTATTACTACGAGCTTATAGGCGGAAGCTGCCATTTTTATCTCATCCGTGCTCTGGCCGGCTATCCAGCTTCCAAAACACTTGAAGGACAGACTATTATAGGGCGCGTTGATGCTTTTGAACCCGAAATTCTAGATCCGCTCACACAAAAGCTTGCTGAAGATATTTCATGGGATGCAAAATCCCTTAAAAGCGTTTGCCAGAAATATTTTGTCAACCAGACTGCCTATCTAAACAGGCGTGAAATTGTGCTTATGGTTGTCCTCCTTTTGGTGTTTGTCTTAATGATTGTGGTTTTTATTCGCACATTTTTATATATCATAAATCCACGTCTAACAAAAACCTACCGAAATCTGGAGCACTATGGCAATCCTGAGAAAATTTTAAATGATGTGGAAAAACAAATTCGTCGAAGGATTCTTCTGCAGACAAAGACACTTATTCTAACGCCTCGCTATCTTGTTGAGCTCTCTGATGATATATGTGCCATTATCCCACTTCCGGAAGTATTATGGATCTATGATCATGCTGCTATGCGCCGGACCATAAAGGGACGCCAGTTAAGCTATACAATCCATGTTGTCACCATGAAGGGTGAGGAATATACACTGACTGGAAAATCACACCGTGAAGTCAGCGCTATATATCACGAGCTAAATACTCGTTATCCGAATTTTTTCTTCGGTTATTCAAAAGAACATCAGGAAATGGTTCAATATGTATTGCATGAAATGAAAAACGAAAAAGCATAAGAAATCTGTATATAAAATGAATCAGAGGACATAATAAAAATGTCAGAAATCTAGCGGCATTTTAAATGCCGCAGTCAGCTGACAGGCGGTTATGATTCCCCCCTCTAAACCGCAAAGCTTACAAATGATATCATTTATTATTTATCCTCCCCTTTCAAAGAAGAGCCTGCGCAGATGCACAGGCTCTTTCTTCTATAGAAGACATATGATACCCACGTCTTGTGACTTTTCGACCCTTGTATCACTTTGAGATTGCTTCAAATGCTTCCTGAAGATCATAAATAATATCATCAATATTTTCTGTACCAATTGAAAGACGAATGGTGTTTGGCTTGATTCCCTGCTCTGCCTGTTCAGCCTCGTTTAACTCAGCATGTGTAGTAGATGCCGGATGAATAACAAGAGACTTTACATCTGCTACATTTGCAAGCAGTGAGAACAGCTTCAGCTGATCAATAAACTCTTGTGCTTCCTTTGCGCCGCCCTTAATCTCAAATGTAAAGATAGAACCGCCGCCATTTGGGAAATACTTCTTATAAAGAGCCTGCTGCTCTGGGTCTTCTGATACTGACGGATGATTTACTTTTTCTACAAGCGGCTGTTTCTTTAAGAAATCTACAACCTTAAGTGCATTTTCTACATGTCTCTCTACACGAAGTGACAATGTCTCAAGTCCCTGCAGGAAGATAAATGCATGGAACGGCGAAAGAGTTGCACCTGTATCACGAAGTAAAATAGCACGGATTCTTGTAACAAATGCTGCAGGACCTGCTGCGTCTGCAAAGCTAATTCCATGATAGCTTGGATCTGGCTGTGTCAGCTGCGGGAACTTTCCTGATGCTTTCCAGTCAAATGTTCCTCCATCTACAATGACACCTCCGATGGTAGTTCCATGACCACCGATAAACTTTGTTGCAGAGTGTACTACTACGTCTGCACCATACTCAATTGGTCTTACAAGATACGGTGTTGCAAATGTATTATCAATAACAAGCGGAATCTGATGCTTGTGCGCAATCTTTGCAATTTTCTCAATATCAACAACCTCTGAGTTTGGATTTCCCAGTGTCTCAATAAAAACCAGTTTTGTATTCTCCTTGATAGCGCCCTCAATCTCTTCATAATTAAATGGATCTACGAATGTTGTGTTGATACCATATGATACGAATGTATGTGCCAGCAAATTGTAGGTACCACCATAGATATTTTTTGCTGCAACAACATGATCACCTGCAAATGCCAGATTCTGGATTGCATATGCAACAGCTGCTGCGCCAGATCCAACTGCAAGTGCTGCAACACCACCCTCAAGGCTGGCAATTCTCTTCTCAAATACATCCTCAGTCGGATTAGTCAGTCTTCCGTAAATGTTGCCGGCATCCTTTAATGCAAAACGGTCAGCTGCATGCTGAGAGTTATGAAATACATAGGAAGATGTCTGATAAATCGGAACGGCTCTTGCATCTGTTACTGGATCAGCTTCCTCCTGTCCTACGTGAAGCTGCAGTGTCTCAAACTTTAATTTTCTTTCCTTTAATGTACTCATATTTAAATCCTCGCTTTCAGGTGGTGTTTTTTGTTTCACTGTCTGTATTATAGCGAAGGCGCCTGTCTTTGTCTAATACACAAAAGCAAACGCCTGTTATTGGATTCTCCTATAGCTATATTGGATGATTAAAGTGGTTTTTCATCACTTCAGCACCAGATTCTTGTATTTTGCAAGCTCATTAACATAAAGCTGCGCCAGTTCACTTAACTGAATACTTTTTCTCTTCACATATCCGATTGTCATGACCTCTGTTTCCTTAAGCGGAACTGCCGCATAGTCACTTCCGTTTAACTCCTCACAAATAATACCTGAACACAAAGTATAACCATTTAAGCCAACCATCAGATTTAGCATACTTGCTCGGTCATCTACCTGAATTGTCTGTTTATACTCATAGGTACTAAAAACCTCCTCTGCAAAATAGAAGGAATTTGTCTTTCCCTGATCAAATGTAAGACAAGGATACTTTTCAAGCTCCTGTAAGCTAACACTAGACTTTGATGCAATCGGATTTTTCTTCCACACATATACATAAGTATTGCAGTCAAACAGTGGGATAAACTCAAGCTCACTCTCATGAATCAGCTTCATCAAAATCTTCCTATTAAAATCACTCATATAAAGAATACCAATCTCGCTGATAAAATCCTTTACATGCTCAATAACAGTTCCCGTCTTTGTCTCATGAATTGCAAACGCATAATCGTCCATACCAAATTCCTTTACCATCTCAACAAATGCTTTAACGGCAAAAGTATAATGCTGCATGGAACGGCAAAGCGCTTCTTTGTTTGTGTCTTCTCTACGTATCGCTGCTCCATCAAACGATACTGCTCAACAACTTGTCTGGCGTAGCCTAAAAATTCATTTCCCTCCGTTGTCACAAGGATGCCTCTGTTTGTTCGTCCGAATATACGGATTCCAATCTCTCTCTCAAGTTCCTTTACTGCCTCTGAAAGACTCGGCTGAGAAATAAATAATTTTGCTGCTGCCTGATTCATTGATCCACAGTCCGCGACGGCAATCGCATATCGTAATTGCTGTAATGTCATTGCTACCGTCTCCTATTTTGTATGTTAGTATATGATACAGAAAAAGGCCCTGCTCTCTGCAGGGCCAAAAGGGAATAAAAAGGGGAGGGATGCCGATTACTTCATCGGCTATGAAAAAGATATATGAATGTCCAGTTGATTTCTCAACTGTGCCTACATAATAACCGATAAATGTGTTCAATTTTTGTCCAAACTTTTAACGATTTGTGAATGGACGGCCTTTTTTCCACTTTTTTTTCATTTTCCGCAGAGTTTTACTATTGCAAGCGCAAAAATTTCCGCACTCATCACAAGCTGATCAATAATAACGAACTCATCTGGTCCATGCATATGGTTATCTACAGATGGATCTGCACATCCACATGCCACACCATTTTCAATATGATGCACATAGGTTCCTCCACCTATTGCAAGTGGCTCTCTCACTTCACCAGTCACATCTGTATAAGTCTCAAGTAAGGTTTTTACAAGTTCAGAATCCTTTGGAACATAATGAGGCGGATTCAGCGGTGAATCATTTGGCTCAAAGCCGGCATCTGAAAGCTTCTTTTGAACAACATTCTTTGTATTTTCCTCTGTTGCACTGTTGCATGCACGGCAATCAAAGGTTCCACTCATCTTTGTATCATTTAATTCAAACAAATCAAGTGTCAGGGTTGTCTTTCCTGAAATTTCATCCTCAAGGTTCACACCAAGTCCTCCTCCGCAGTAATCACCGTGTGGGAACAGAGTAGTTACATTGTGAAGCAATGTCTTTGTCTTGCTTTCTGCAAGCGGTAGGGATGAAAGCAGCTTAAGAAGTGCAGTCAATGCATTGTTTCCATCCATTGGACTTGCCGCATGTGCAGATACACCATCTGCATGAATCATAAGAGCACCATCTTCAGCCAAAGAAACAGTAAACTTCACACCTGTCTCATCTTCAGCTTCTTTTACATATTTATTTAGATCATCTGCTGTCATTCCTTCAACAACGGCATCTGCCTTTGCTGGAACAACATTTACCTTAATTCCACTGACAGCACTTCTTACTCTAGGAAGACCTTCCTCTAGTGAAACTTCTGCTGTAAATGTAGTGTGAAGGCTTCCCTTCTCTAAAAATACAAGCGGAAAATCAGCATCCGGTGAAATTGTCATCGGTGCATGAGTATTCTTTCCAAAATAGTAGGCAATATCAGAACTTCCACACTCTTCATCAGATCCTAAAATCAAACGAACATCCTTATCTAACTCAAATCCAAGGTCACGCACTGCCTTCATTGCATAGAGTGCCGCAACAGCTGGTCCCTTATCGTCAGATGTTCCGCGTCCGTACATCTTTCCATCCTCAACTATAGCTCAAACGGTGTTGTCTTTGTCCATCCGTCTCCGCCTGGAACAACATCAAGATGTGCCAGAATATCAAGTCCAAGCTCCTTTCCATTGATTACTGTGTCAATCGCATAATTATCCCAGTTTTTTCCTAAAAAGCCGTGCTTCTCAAAAAGAGACAATCCTGCCAAAAGTGCCTCTGCTGCACCCTCGCCATATGGCTTTCCCGGCAGCGCCTCTGCACGAGCACTGTCTACTTTGATCAATGTCTTAATGTCTTCAACCATCTCGTCGCGATGTACGCTAAGATACTCATGAATCTTTTCCTGTACTGTCATAATCTTTCACCTTTCTATATTTGCTATTGGTAGCGTTATGCTACTATGATACCCCTAGCCGCACAAAATTGCAATGCTATTTTGCATAGCTAGAAATAGTTTCAAAAAAGCAAAAAAACACTTGCAAACGTTTTATAACCTGCTATAATGTGCTAGAAAAACGTCAAAATCAACTTTAAAAAAGGAGCATAAGAAGTATGGCAAAAAATGCAACAAGGGAGATGACATCTGGAAGCCCGGTCAAATTAATTTTAAGCTTTGCAGTTCCGCTGCTGCTTGGCATGCTGTTTCAGCAATTCTACAGTATGGTTGATACTATTATCGTAGGAAAAAGTTTGGGCGTTGATCAGTTGGCCGGTGTCGGATCCACAGGCGCAATCAACTTTATGATTATAGGATTTTGCAACGGTGTTTGCAGCGGATTTGCTATCCCGATAGCACAAAGCTTTGGAGCAAAAGACTACAAAAGACTGAGAAAGTTTGTTGCAAACGCAGCCTGGCTGTCCATCGCATTCGCAGCTGTTATGACAGTTGTCTCTGCGTACTATGCAGACAAATTCTTTTCTGGATGGACACACCAGAAAATATTTTTGAATATGCCTATAGCTACATATTTATTATTTTCCTCGGAATACCTGCCACATATCTATATAATCTACTGTCAGGTATTATTCGTTCCCTAGGAGACAGCCGAACACCAGTTATATTTCTAGTTATCTCAGCCATGTTAAATATTATTTTTGACCTGCTGGCAATTCTTGTGCTGCATATGGGAGTGGCAGGTGCTGCATGGGCTACAGTTCTCTCCCAGCTGATTTCTGGTATTCTATGCTTCTTATATATGAGAAAGCAATATGATATTCTCAGATTCGAAAAAGATGAGATCAATTTTGAAGGACGTCAGGCCATTATTCTTTGCAACATGGGCATTCCAATGGGGCTGCAGTACTCCATTACCGCAATCGGAAGTGTTATCTTACAGACTGCAGTAAACTCACTTGGTTCTCAGGCCGTAGCCGCAGTTACAGCTGCTGGCCGTATATCTGGCTTTAGCTGCTGCCCGTTTGATGCACTTGGCTCTACAATGGCAACATATGCCGGTCAAAATGTCGGCGCTGGAAAGCTTGATCGTGTTGGAAAAGGCTTGAAATCCGCAAGCTTCATAGGCGGCATCTATGCCATTATTGCTTTCTTTGTATTATCATTATTTGGAAGACAAATTGCACTTCTGTTTGTATCGGCAGATGAAATTGCCATTCTTGATCATGTTAAGCAGTTTTTAGTTTTCAACACGGCTTTCTACATTCCGCTTTGTCTCGTCAATACTGTGAGATTTTGCATACAGGGAATGGGCTATTCCCGATTGGCAATTTTAGCAGGTGTCTGTGAGATGGTTGGACGAATTATTGCCAGTCTTGTTCTTGTACCACTCATTGGCTTTGTTGGCATATGTCTTGCCAGTCCAATTGCATGGATCATGGCAGATCTGTTTCTCGTTCCAGCATACTGTCATACAATAAATCGAATGAAAAAAATATTAGCTTCTTAAATTTAAAGCAGCTAATCAAAAATACCCCTCGACAGGCTGCTTATGTGTGCAGACTGATCGAAGGGTATTTTTTTATTAACGTACTGCCTTAAGCAGTGCATTTAGCAAAAAATTATTATTATAAAGAAATGTCAGCAGTGTACTCTGTGTAATCATTGAAAGTGCCTCGCGTCCCCAATCTTGTGCTGCAAACGCCGTCACAACAATTCCGCCGATCCATATTATAATCAACGCAGTACAAAGCCCGCAAATGGCACCTGCAATACAGTCAATCTGATGCAAAACAGGCAGCCTCACAATTCCTGCTAAAACCATTGTTACAATACGAAGCAAAATCCATACAACAACAAAACTGATAATACAGCAAACAGCCTCAAATGCCAAATCTGTGAGCCATCCCGTAATATAGGCTGCTATATTTTGAATGCCACGCTGCTCATAAACTGCCTTGCTGTTGCTTTGCTCTAAAGATTTTGTCAGAACATCCGGCAGATTCAGACTATCAATGACCTTATCTGTCAGCTGCGCCTGTCCTGCCTGAATCTCTTGTGTCTTTTCTTCCACAAATGAGCTAACACTAGTCTCTATTGCTGCATAAATCCCTGTCTGGTCTTTCACAAAATCAGACACAGGCTCGCGGACAAACAGCATGATTACCAAGCTTACAAAAAAGGACGCAAATGAAAGAACTGTTTTTACAAGTCCTCTTTTCGCACCAGCCAGTGTCGCAAGTACAATCAATACGATTACCGCTATCACAAGCCAATTCATAGAATCACACCTTTCTTTTTTCAGCCAACTTCAAAATCCTTATCACGCAAAATCAGACAGCCTCTCTTGTCATATTTGCTCTGGAAGAGTTTGCGCATTAGATTTTTTCTCGGCCTTCTCAATTGCATTATTTACAATCATCTCAACAATACGCTTTTTATTGCGCTCCTGATTACCTGCAATTACCTTTAAGCGCTCCATCAGTGCCAGCTCACCTGATTTATCAAACACACTGTCCTCTCTATCTGCATATCCTCTTGCATACTCAAGAAGCTCAGTAACAGAATATGTCTCACGGACAAATTGAGCCGTAACTACCTGTGCAAGCTGTGGATAATCAATAAGCAGATGTCGAATTGAGGCCGGTGTATCGATGAATACAACAAGCAAGCTTCTGTCAGTTGGATCAATGATCTTACAAAATTCATTAATGACACGCTCATTCATGTCTGCCGCATCTTCAATCAGAATTGTCTTTCCAAGCAGCTTGTCAATTGACTTAACAAGTCCCTTCTGATTCAGCTTCTGACCTGTAATTTTCACAACAGATCTCGGAACTGCACGTGAAGAGCGTTCTGCCAGTTCCTCTAAATATTCAAGTGCCAGTTCAATATCATCCTCATCTGGCATCGCCTGAATAGCAAAATGCCATACACGTGACATATCCTCCGGATTGACAATTGGAAGTCCGCTGTTTGCTGTCATATCTGGTTGACGGTTCTCAGCAGATTCTTCCTGAGGCTCTTCCTCTTCTGGTTCTTCCTCGGATTCTTCCTGAGCATCTTCCTCTTCTGGTTCTTCCTCAAATTCTTCTTGAGGTTCTTCCTCTTCTGGTTCTTCCTGAATTTCTTCTTGAATCTCTTCCTGAGGTCCCGCTTCTTCTGGCTCTTTCTCAAGTTCTTCCTGAACTACTTCCTGAGTCTCTTCCTCTTCTGGCTCTTTTTCAGGTTCTTCTTGAACTTCTTCCTCTGGCTCTACTTCCACCGTTTCCGCCACTGGTGCTGCCCACTCAGAAATCTGCGGTTCTTCTTCTGGCATATATGCTTCAAACAAAACAGCCTCATCAGCGTTTTCACTATCCGAGGTTTCCTCTACGATTTCATTTTCTGTAGTTTCGTTTTCTGAAGTCTCGTCATCTAAAACTTCACTTTCTGTGGTTTCGTTTTCTGAAATTTCATCCTGCATATATGAAACATCCTCAGGCACCTGCAGTTTTTCTTCCTCTTCAGCATCTGAAGAAATTTCAGAAACCTGCTCCAAATTCTTCTCCCCGGCAAGCTGCTGCACCTGCTGTACCTGCTTTGCCAGCTCATCTTGCAGCTCGCTTTGAGCATCCTCCTGCTTTGCACGCTGAATTACTGCCATAATTTCGTTCATGTCGCTCGTAACAACACTTTGTCTGGCATGTTCTAACCTTTGTGCCTTCTTTAAGCGTTCTACTGCCTCTTGCTCCTCTTTGCGCTGCTTACGAAGCTTTTCTTCACGCTCTAGCAAAGCCTTCTGCTCATCCTCGCGCGCTTTAGCCTCTTTTTTAGCTGCCTCCTGCTCTGCCTGATATGCTTTTTCCTGCTCTTCCTGCCACTTTGAAATTTTTTCCTTTGCGGCAGCTTTTTTAGCTAACTCTGTCTGTGATTCTTTCTTTTCCTGCTCTTCTTGCTTTTTCTGAAGCTTTTCGTTTTCTTCCTGTGCCTTTTTGTCTGCAAACTTCTGAGCCTTTTCCTTTTGCGCCGGTGTTAACGGTGCAAACTGACTCTTAAGAGAAAGTGCCTTTTCCACATATTTTCCAAGGCCAAACCAAAGAATAATATCATCACACAGTTGGATACACTTATCCTTCTCATTATTCATCGCATATAAAACAGCCAGCTCATAAGCCCATTTCTCATCAAAATCCTCTCTCTTATAAGCTTCCAGAATTTTGATTTTTTCTTCAAGAGTCGCCTTCTGATAACGTGCCATCTTATATAAAAGAATATATCTTCCCTGATCATTTGGTGCTATACGGCAAAACTCCTCGAAATAATTTTTTGCATCATCATTAGCTATCTGCCTTCAATGCAAGCTCCGTCAGACGGTACACAATACGGCGTCCCATCGTTGCATACTCATATGCCTGCTGCAAAATATCGATTGCCTTTTCATACTCCCCTACTGCCGTATAGATATCCGCAGCCAGTGTCAGCATTTTTACATCGCGGATTTTTGTCCAGTCGATCGTATCGCACAGCTTTGCAGCCTCTGCATACTCTTTTCTGGCCGCAACCTGTCTGATATGCTCTGTTTTTAACTGATATTCGTATTTATCCATTTTGTCACCATTTCCTGAATCTATGTCAAAGTTCACGAACCTTCATGAACTTTAATTTGCTGCAACTATAATTCCACACGTCCATCAAGTGCACGTGTTAATGTCACTTCATCTATATATTCCAAATCACCGCCTACAGGCACACCACTTGCAATACGTGTTACCTTAATGCCAGCTGGCTTGATTAATTTACTTATATACATCGCTGTTGCCTCTCCTTCCAGACTGGAATTTGTCGCAATAATCACCTCTCGCACATCTTCGCGCTGCAGGCGCACCAGCAATTCCTTTATTTTAATGTCTCCCGGTCCTATTCCAAGCATAGGAGAAATTGCCCCGTGAAGAACATGATACACACCATCAAATTTTCCTGTTTTCTCATAAGCTGCCAGATCTCTGGAAGTTTCCACCACCATAATCACCGACTTGTCTCTCTTTGCACTGCTACAGATCGGACATAGCTCCTGATCTGTCAGTGTAAAGCACTCCTTGCAATAGCGGATATTGCTGCGCGCATTCACCATCGACTGCGCCAGCTGTTCCACCTGCTCTTTTGGCATATTAATAATATGAAATGCCAGACGCTGAGCTGATTTTGCTCCAATCCCAGGCAGTCTGGACAATTCTTCAATCAATTGATTTACTGTTTTGCTGTAAAAATCCATCAGAACGGAAAGCCTCCGCCAAGACCACCAAAGCTGCCTCCTAAACCACCTGCTAATTTGCCCATTGACTGAGAAGAAGCCTCATCAACCTGACGCATAGCCTCATTTACAGCTGCTACGATCAGATCCTGCAGTGTCTCGATATCATCTGGATCAACAGCCTCTTCTGCCAACTCAACATTTGTTACTTCTCTTTTACCAGAAACAGTAACCTTAACAACACCGCCGCCTACACTTGCAGTAAATTCCTTTTCCTCAAGCTCCTTCTGCTGCTCCTCCATCTGGCGCTGCATTCTCTGTGCCTGCTTCATTAAATTGTTCATATTGCCCGGCATACCGCCTGGGAATCCACCTCTTTTTGCCATGTCTTTACTTTTCCTTTCAACTATTATTCAATAAATTTAATTATTCATCTTCAACACCAATTTCCATATTGATTCCCTCAATATGGCTGCCTCTTGTGATACGCGGCATCGCCTCGCCTGCCTCAAGAAGCTTCGCGGTAATTAAAAATTCCTTCTGATACTGCTTATTTAACATCTGCCGAAGCTCTTCCATACGTTCCTGTCGAAGCATCAGTCATAGTTAAATTTGTTTGTGAATACAATGCACAAGCCTTTGCCTTATCATAGCTGATGCTTGTTCCCATCAAAATTGAATTCATAAATCCCGACTGCATATGAGAAAGCTTCTTCCACTCACTGCTTACCTTTTGATAGTCCTCATATTCAGCTTCGCTTAGTTCAATAGTCTGCACTGCTTTTTGCATAACAGGCTGCTTTGCATCACCTTCAAAATAAGAATCAAAAATGCTTCCCGACTGCTGTGGTTCTGTATTTTTCACAAAACTGCCAGAAGCAATTTTCTCCTCAATTTGATCCAGTCTCACACGAAGGCTCTCTATATCGTCCTCCATCTGCGGCTGCATCATCTTAATAATTGCCATCTCAATAAGTACTCGTTTTGAAACAGCAAATTTGAGCTGATTTGAAAGCTCAGAACATATCCTGATATTTCTCATCAGCACACTAAGCGCTACCATCTTTGATTCTTCTCGAAGCGCCTCATAATTTTCTTTTGTCATCTCAAGTGCCTGCGCACTCTGGTCTGCTGTCTGCACCAGCATAAGATTTCGCAGATACCAGATAAAGTCTGTAACAAATTGGCTAAGATCGCGCCCCTGTGAACTGATTTCATCCATCAGCTGCACGCATCCCGGCACATCACATCGTATAATCAGGCGAAGCAGCTTAGAAAATACCTGTGTATCTACTGCACCGAGTACATCTAGCACCTTCTCATACGTCAGCCTCTGACCATAATAAAATGAAATACATTGTTCCAAAAGACTTAATGCATCTCGCATCGATCCATCAGCTGCTTTTGCTACGTAGCGAACTGCATCCTCATCTGCCTCGACACCTTCTACCTTAAGCAGATTGGAAACCTGATCTGCTATTACATTATTTCCAATTCGCCTGAAATCATATCGCTGACATCTCGACAAAACCGTGATAGGTATTTTATTTGCCTCTGTCGTTGCTAAAATAAAAATCACATATGCCGGCGGCTCCTCAAGCGTTTTTAAAAGCGCATTAAAAGCCCCCGCCGACAGCATATGCACCTCATCTATAATATAGACGCGATATTTTCCCTCTGTCGGCGAGTATTGAACCTGATCACGAATCTCTCTGATATTATCGACACCGTTGTTTGATGCCGCATCAATTTCAGCCACATTTACCGAACGTCCCTCAAGGATCGACCGGCACACCGCACATTCATTGCACGGGCTTCCATCCACAGGATGCTCACAGTTGACGCACGCGCCATGATCTTTGCAATCGTGGTTTTTCCTGTTCCTCTCGTGCCGCAGAACAGATAAGCATGACCTACGCGGTCTGAAATAATCTGATTTTTTAAAGTCCGTACAATGTGCTCCTGCCCTCTTACATCTTCAAATCGGGCAGGACGCCATTTGCGGTATAATGCTGTATATGCCATTTACAATTAATCTCCAAATGAAATTCCCATGAGCTTTGCTTCCTGAACCATCTCATCATCCGGCTGGATCATTTTAAGCTTTCCTGCAACATCTGCTAACGGAATCTTTGCGATATGATTGTTCTTCATACCTACCAGGTAGCCAAACTCTCCGTCTAAGATCATCTTGCCTGCTGCTGCGCCAAGTCTTGTTGAAAGGACACGGTCATAAGGGCACGGACTTCCACCTCTTTGCATATGACCTGGAACTGCTACACGCACCTCCTGTCCAGTCAGCTCAGAAATCTTTGCACCAATCTCGTAAGAGATAGATGGATACTGACGCGTTGCAATATATTTCTTATATTCTTTCTTTGAAAGTGCAGCCTGCTCCTTGGAGATTGCACCCTCAGCAACAGCAATGATTGAGAAACGCTTTCCTTCCTTAGCACGCTTATTTACAGCTGCTGCCACCTTATTGATATCATACGGAATCTCTGGAACAAGAATGATATCTGCTCCGCCTGCAATACCTGCATGAAGCGTAAGCCATCCTACCTTATGACCCATTATCTCCACGATAAAAAACACGTCCGTGTGAAGCTGCAGTTGTATGGATACAGTCAATAGTCTGTGTAGCCAGATTGATAGCACTCTGAAAACCAAAGGTAACATCAGTTCCCCACAGATCGTTGTCAATTGTTTTTGGAAGTCCGATGACGTTAAGTCCTTCCTGACGAAGAAGATTTGTCGTCTTCTGGCTGCCATTTCCGCCTAATACTACGAGACAGTCAAGCTTTAGCTTCTTGTAGGTATTCTTCATTGCCTCTACCTTATCAAGACCATTCTCATCCGGGACACGCATCAGCTTAAATGGCTGTCTGCTCGTACCCAAAATCGTACCGCCATTTGTCAGAATTCCAGAAAAATCCTTTGATTTCATAATACGGTAATCCTCATAGATCAGTCCGCGATAACCTTCGATGAAACCAATGATTTCAACATCCTTTCTCTGATTATATAGCGTCTTTGCAACACCTCTCATGGTTGCATTCAAGCTCTGACAATCTCCGCCGCTGGTTAACATTCCAACTCTCATCGTATCTTCCTCCTTATAATTTAGGATTTCAGCTATATCAATGGCAAAACTAACCCATCGTAGTTTTTATTATACAAAAAAAGAGCTGTCGATGCAACAGACAACTCCTAAAAAACTCTTTTTCTTTTGATATATCATTTTTTTGCGCATCCCAGCTTCGAATGCCACCCCCAGACGTTACCTCTGCAGCCTGCTCGGCTCAGGCACCCTCACGGCACACAAGAGATTCTGCTTAATGCTGCTTCGTTCCCGACCTGACATGGTTCACAGAGTCTTGTTGCGTAAGACCCAAACTTCAACGCCACTTACAGAGGGCAGCTCTACAAGTGAAACACCCTCAGCCGGGATATGACCCCCACTATAGCGGATTGAAGGTACAAGGCACCGCTACCGCCCCGGCTGCGCATCCATAATTGTATCGGATATTTCTTCGTTTGTCAAGGGGCGTTTCTTCTTTTTTACCCTGATACGTTTAAAAAACTCTGACAATATCTGCGAGCATTCCTGTTCCAAAACACCCTTTGTGATCGGAATCTGATGATTAAACTGCTGCATATCAAGCAAATTTATAATGGAACCCGCACACCCTGCCTTTGCATTCATTGCACCTATAACCACACGATCAAGACGTGCCTGCACGGCTGCTCCGGCACACATCTGGCATGGCTCAAGCGTCACGTACATCGTACATCCCTCCAGACGCCAATCTCCTAGCTTTTTCGATGCTTTTTCATAGCTGCAAGCTCTGCATGACCAAGCACTGAGCTTTCTATGTTTCTTCTGTTATAGCCTCTGGCAATGACTTTTCCATCACAAACGATAACACAGCCAATTGGAACTTCATCAATAGCTGCTGCCTTTTTGGCCTGTGTAAGTGCCTGACGCATAAATTTTCGGTCTTCCTTTTCTCTAAGCCTTGCCTGTTCTTCCAAAAGCTGCTCGTTCTCTGTTGCCATTGTTTTCCCTTTCTTCTGTTTTTGATGTGTTTTTAACCAAATGCAGGATTCACCGTTTTTTGTTGATCTGCAACTGTCATCTTTGCTTCCTTTTTTTCACCCTGATCATCTGCCGGAAATACAATCGGCACACACCAGTAGCCAAAGTCTCCTGCTGACGCTTTTTTTTGATTTAACGGAGCGAAAACAATAAAAGCCAAACATCTGCGCCATCAATTCCTCACTCTTTTCATAATTGCCAGGCACCCAAAGCTCATAACGTCCTTGTGTCACTTTTGCAAATACAATATAGCGGTACTTCACAAAACTGTACATCAAAAATCCATTATTGCTTAACATCCAATTTGGACGAGGAAGACGGCCAATATCTGCTGGCATTACCTTTAAACAAACTACTGTATCACCTGGAAGCGTCTCAATATGCTGATACGCTGTACTTAACTGTGCCCAAACAGCATCTGCCTTGTCTTGTCCCTGTTCTATTTTGTTTGTTTCTTTGCTATCAGTCTCACAGCAAACTTCCATCGTTTGAAGTTCTTCCTGAGGCTGATTTTCCAAAACCTGTTCATCTTCAGACTGTGCTGTTTGTTTTGCTCGATCCTTCTCAAACAGTGAGAGTCCAAAATACTGGTCATCCCAGACAGTTGCATAAGCGTTTGAAAACGGCTTCTGTCTGCCTGCTACAATTCCGCTAAGCTGCTCAAATTTAATCTCACTTCCTGCAAGATAAACGCCGTTATTGATGTACTGGAGCTGTCCTTTTCCATTTTTTACAACCATACGGCCAAGCGGCACACAATCGCAGCCATCCTTTGTATGATAAAAGCCAAATACATGTAAAATTTCAGCCTGCTCATTATTTTTTACAGACAGGAAAATACGCTGTACATCTCCTCTGATTTCTATCTTTGCAAACCCGCAGTTTTCCTTTTTTTGATCACCCTCATACTCAAAAAGATATGAGAGGAAGCGCTGATACTGTGCCATATTGATACCTTCCTTTCCTTATATGTATTCTAAATAAGTACATATGAAAGAAAGGCATCGTTTAGAACAATTTAATTCGCGCTTTTTGACAATGCATCAGAAAGTGCTGCAAACTGCTCAAGTGTCAGCGTTTCTCCACGCACGTTTGCTGCTAAACCAATGCTTTCAAGCACAGCTGCAAGCTCTTCCTTTGATTTGTTTAAACCGCCTACGTTATATAGGCCATTTACTAGTGTTTTTCTTCTCTGATTAAAGGATGCTCGTATAATGTCAAACATCAGCTTTTCATTTTTTACTGCCACTGGTTTTTTATGACTTGTCAGACGGATAACAGCGCTTCCGACATTTGGTCTTGGCATAAAACAGTTTGGCGGAACATTTGCCACGATATATGGTTCTGCATAAAACTGTACAGCAAGAGACAATGCACCATAATCCTTTCCGCCAGGAAGTGCCTGCATACGCTGTGCGACCTCCTTTTGTACCATAACAGTCACACTCTCCATAGGTACATGACTCTCAAATAATCCCATTAAAATTGGTGTAGTAATATAATACGGAAGATTTGCAACTACCTTGATGCGTTTTCCCTCACACTTTTCTTCCACGAGCTTGTTAATATCAAGCTTAAGAACATCATTATGAATAACCGTAACATTATCATATGGAGACAGCGTTTCCTGTAAAATCGGAATCAGATTGTCATCGATTTCAACTGCAAATACATGTTTTGCAGATTCGCACAGATATTGGGTCAGTGTTCCAATTCCCGGTCCAATCTCAAGTACATAATCCTCTGGGGTGATCTCTGCTGCACGCACAATCTTATCAAGCACATGCGTATCAATCAGAAAGTTCTGACCAAATTTCTTTGCAAAATGAAACTGGTATTTCTGTAATACCTCTATTGTATTCTTTGGATTTCCTAATTCAGCACAGTTTTCCTCCAATCGGTACAGTCTTTTGGCATTTGCAAGCGTTGTCGTAATAACAGTTTCCTCAGACACCTGCTTGATCTGTGCCAGTTGCTTTACTACTTCTTTTAAATACATTGAATTATTACGTTTTCCGCGATATGGCACAGGTGCCAGATATGGACTATCTGTCTCAAGCACAATCGAAGAAAGCGGAATTTCTGATGCCACCTCTTTAATTACCCTGGCATTTTTAAAGGTAAGCACGCCTCCTATTCCAATGAAAAATCCCATTGAAATATACTCCTTTGCCATAGGCGCTGCATAAGAATAGCAATGAATTACGCCAGTATTTCCTGCCTTAGCAGCCTCTCTCATTATATCCATAGTGTCCTTTGCTGCTTCTCTGCTGTGTATAATAACCGGCAGATCAACCTCTCTTGCAAGTTCAAGCTGGCGTTCAAACCATTTCTTCTGAACTTCTCTCGGTGAGTTGTCCCAATAATAATCAAGTCCGATCTCACCAATTGCCACTACCTTTTTTCCTGTGCAAGGCTTCGCAGCGTCTCAATATCTTCCTCTGTCATATCAGCTGTGCTGTCTGGATGAACACCAACGGCAGCATATATCTGCGGCCACTTTTTTGAAAGAGCAACCGCACTTTTTGAGGATTTTACAGACGCACCAACGTCCGTGATACAACAAATGCCGGAGGAGAAAATCTCCCCCAGCAATGTATCGCGATCCTCATCAAATGCATCATCATCATAATGCGCATGAGTATCAAAAATCATTTTATATTCCTCTCTGTTACAATCCGAAAAATTTATTCGATTGTCTCTGCAATCTCTGCTGCCGGTGCTTCCTGCACATCAGCTGCTGGTGTATCTGGCTGAGCCGGTGTATCTGGCTGAGCTGGTGTATCTGGCTGAGCCGGTGTATCTGGCTGAGCCGGTGTATCTGGCTGAGCTGGTGTATC
>ENA-OQAA01000574-OQAA01000574.1-human-gut-metagenome-genome-assembly--contig:-NODE-574-length-24436-cov-7.145296_pt1 | contig 24436 bp, 29 predicted proteins | sample MGYA00242489_ERZ504515 | MGnify/ENA primary metagenome ERZ504515 (study PRJEB26092, sample SAMD00036237) | human gut metagenome | host: Homo sapiens | study: EMG produced TPA metagenomics assembly of... | reverse complement strand
GCAGCCCTGGTCACATGAGCGCCTTCCTTGTTGGCTGCTTGATGGCGGTCTGCAGGTTGCGCGGATCGTTCAGTGCATCGAAAATACGGATCACGTCGATGCGTTTGCAACAGACTTCTGCACAAAGTACTCAACGGCATCGTCTGCGTAGGGGCGGTAGCCCAGCATGTTCTGGCCGCGGAACAGCATCTGCAGCTTCTGGTGGGGCAGCTCCTTGCGCAGGATGCGCAGGCGCTCCCACGGGTCTTCGTCCAGAAAGCGGATGCAGCTGTCGAACGTAGCGCCGCCCCAGCACTCCACGGAGAAGTAGTTGATCTTATCCATTTCCGGCAGGATGGGACGCATCTCATCCATGGTCATGCGGGTGGCCAGCAGAGACTGGTGGGCATCGCGCAGGACGACCTCAGTAACCTTGATCGGCTTTTTGGCATGATTGTCACCTCTCCCTTAGTTCATGGAAACCAGAACGTCACCGGAGTTGACGGTGTCGCCCTTGTTGACGTTGATGGAAGCCACAGTGCCATCCTGCGGAGCAACGATCTCGTTCTCCATCTTCATGGCCTCCAGGATCACCAGCACGTCGCCAGCCTTCACGGATGCACCGGCCTTGACCTTGACATCCAGAATGTTGCCGGGCATGGGAGCCTTGACGGCAACGGCACCAGCAGCGCCTGCAGCAGCCTTGGGAGCAGCAGCGGGAGCCGGAGCAGCCTTAGGAGCAGCGGGTGCGGCAGGAGCTGCAGCAGCAACCGGAGCAGCACCAGCGGCAGTCTCCTCCACGGAGACGCTGTAAGCAACGCCATTGACGGTAATATTGTAGTACTTCATGGAAGGATCCTCCAAATCAAAATCGTATCAAAAAGATTTATACAGACGATTACAGAGCCATGTTGCCGTGCTTCTTGGGCAGGCGGGCAGCACGCTTGGTGCTCAGCAGTTCCAGTGCGGCAACAACGCTTGCACGCACATTGGCTGCATCGCAGGTCAGGTCAGCAGCGCCGCAGGCAACTGCATTTGCTGCGCTGCACACCTCGGCGGTGTAAGCAGCAGCCTTTGCGTTGGTGGCTGCAATGATGTTGTCGGAAGCATCGATCTCTTCCTTGTACAGGACGCTGACCGCTGCGCTGGGTTCCAGTGCGCTGACGGTGCAGCCAGCCACGGCAATGCGCAGATCGGCAGCAGCCAGAGCGGTGTAAACAGGGCCGACGGCCTTGCCAGCCAGCACAGCCACCTTTGCGGTGGTAGCGTCGGCATAGGTAGCAGCCAGACGGGCAGCCTCACGGATGCCGCCTGCAATGTCGTCGGTCGCGCTGGGCACAAAGCCCTCGGTATCCACAATGGTGATCACCGGCACGCTGAAGGCATCGCACAGACGCACAAAGCGGGAAGCCTTGGCCACGCAGTTGTGGCACAGGGTCTTGCCGGTGGCCACAACGCCCACGGCGTTGCCGCCTACGGTGGCAAATGCAGTGTAAACAGACTTGCCAAAGCCTGCATACAGCTCCACAGCGCTGTCCTTATCGACCACGGCAGCAGCAGCCTTTGCAGGCTCTGCACCGGCAGCCAGAGCAGCAGTGGGCTGCTCGAACTCAAAGATCGCAGGGCCGGTCAGGTTGTTGGCCGGCAGCAGGCCCACGATGTGAGCAGCTTCTCGGCAGCTTCCTCAGCAGTGGGTGCCACAATGGCGGCCACGCCAGCCTTTGCAGCGGCGGCTGCGGTGCCGGCATCGGCCACCTTGTCGCCCTTGGCAGCAGAGGTGAACGGAGCGGTGAAGAACAGCTCTGCGCCTCAGCCATGATGCAGACATCTGCATTGGCAGCGCTCAGTGCGCTGGTGCCGCCGCAGACACCCAGAACAACAGCCACCTGCGGGATCACGCCGGAAACCTTTGCGATCTGCGCATTCAGCTTTGCGCTGGCGGTCAGCACGTCCAGACCCTCAGCCAGCTTTGCGCCGACGGAGTTATAGAAGGTGACGACCGGGCAGCCAGTCTGAGCTGCCATCTCCAGAACCTTGATGTTCTTTTCAACATCCTTTACGGTAACAGCTTCGCCGTTCTGGTAAACAGCGTAAGCCTGCTGACCTGCCGCATAGCCGCAGGCAGCGCTCACTGCACCGTCAGCAAACAGTGCAGTGTATTCCCCGTCATCAAAAAACTTGGCGAGGATTTCTCCCTTATTGATCTTTGAAGCCATGGTAAGACCTCCTGGTTGTCTGTGTGAGCTTTCAAAATTAGTTTTATTATACTGAATTTTCCATAAAAATGCAAGAGATTCTATAAAAGTCCATGCGAATCAACATCTGTCGCGCAAAGTTCTACAATTTTTTAACGAGTCATCGTTCCTCCGCTTTCTCGCCTTTTTGCGGGCATTTTGCGCCGCACACTCAGCTGCCAAAAATTCTCTTTCAATTTTGTGGATTCTGTCTGCCCCTGCTGCATTTTATTTTATAAGAAGTTATGTTACACTATATTTAATATGTAAATTTTTTTCGCAGAACAGCCCGCCGGGAAGCTTCGGGGCGGGTCATTTTGCAGAATATAAAAGGAAGGCCATGTCAAATTGAAAAATCTGCTCACTTCACTCCGCGCCTCCAACGAAACCTACAACTCCATGAAGCACTCCGCCCGGGCTATCATCCGCCGCGCCGAGATCCCCTTGCTCGCGGTCATCGTCCTGTATAAGGCTGCAACGAACCTGCTGTTCGTCCCCCTGATGCAGCAGCTCTGGTCGCTCACGCTGCGGTTCGCACCCATGCACTACCTGAGCAACAACAACGCTTCCGATATCTTTTCCTCCCCTGCGATCATCCTGTGCATTACGCTCATTGCCATCCTGACCGCGTTCTGGGCGCTGTATGAGTTTTCCGTCCTGCTGCACGGGCTGGATCTTGCCCGCAAGGGCGAAACGATCCGCCTGCCCGCCCTGCTGCGCACCTCTCTTGCAGATATCCGCCACGCATTCCTGCCGCAGAACTGGCTCGTTCTGGTCTACAGTGCCGTGCTGATCCCGTTCACCAATTTTTTCCTCGCCTATAACTATATCACGCAGCTTGCCGTGCCGGAATACATCATAGGTGTCATCCAGGCAAACAGCCGGTATTACCTGCTCTATCTGGCTGCCGGTGCCGCCCTGCTGTTCCTCTGTGTCAGCTGGTGCTGGTGCTGCCGCTGTTCGTGCTGGAGCGCAAAAGCCTGTGGCAGTCGGTAAAGGAAAGCTTTTGCTGCATCCGCAGGCGCGTTTTCCGTGCTTTTCTTTTGCTGCTGCGCTGGAACCTCTCGGTCGTCCTGCGTTCCCTGCTGCTGACGGCAGCGGTTGCCGTGCCGCTGTACGGCATCATCATTGCGGTCGGGCTGCAGAGCACACAGGCCATGTTTGCACTGTCCCGCGCGGCGCTGGCCATTGAGATGCCTTTCTTCCAGTTCCTGATCGACTGCGCCATCACCATGCGCAGTGCACGATCCTCGTCATGCTGCACTGCCGCCTGCGGGAGTCTCTCCCCTCTGAGCCGGAGCCGGTCCAGAGCGGAAAGCATCACCGTTCCACCGGCAGGCTGCTTCTGGGTGCATCGGTTGCGGGTGCTACTCTGCTCACCTTTGCGCTGGCATTCTGTTACCTTGCCCTGCCCAGAGACGACGAGCTGCTCTCCATGCTGGGCGGCGTTGCGCCGGTAGTCACCGCGCACCGCGGCTACTCCGCTGCCGCACCGGAAAACACCCTGCCCGCTTTCCAGCTGGCCATCGATCAGGGCTGCGAGTGGGCCGAGCTGGATGTGCAGATGACCAGGGACGGCGTGGTCATGGTGACCCACGATACCAGCCTGCGCCGCTGCACCGGCCGCAACGAGAACATCTACGACCTGACCTATAACGAGGTTCGCAAGCTGGATGCCGGGCGCTGGTTCGGCCAGAAGTACACTGGTGCCAAAGTTCCCACACTGGAAGAAGTGCTGGACCTGTGCAAAGGTAAGATCCAGCTGAACATTGAGATCAAGCCCAATGCCGCCACCCCGGAGCTGGAAGCGGAAACCATCCGCATCATCCGCGAAAAAGGCTTTGCGCAGGACTGCACCATCACCTCGCAGAGTTATGAAACCCTCTGCAAGGTCAAGGAGCTGGCACCGGAGATCCGGACCGGCTATATCCTTGCACTGGGCGTGGGCAGTTATTACGATCTGCCTGCCGCAGATTTCTTCAGCGTACAGTCCACCTTTATCACCTCTGGTATGGTGCAGCAGATCCATAAGCGCAGCAAGACGATCTCCGCATGGACCGTCAACCGCGAAGAGGATGCCAGCGAACTGCTGAGCATCGGCGTGGACGACTGATCACCGATAAGCCGGATATGATCCAGCAGCTGCTGAGCGAGGATGCCGACCTTGACAACAGCCTTGTCCTCCTGCGCGACTTCATCCGTGACCTGTTCGCTCCGTCCGATGTCGATGAACCCACTCCTGAGGAAGAGACCATCGAAGAAGCCATCGAGGACCCGGACGAATTGCTGGATGCATCGTAATCGCGGCAAAGATCAAGTATTCTGTTAAACTACCCGTACACACATAAAAAGCCCCCTGCCGGTGATGAACTGGCCGGGGGCTTGCAAGTTTACCTGATCCAGCTTTATCAAGTAAGATCATTCCAATTCGGTAAGCTTGGATCTTTACGAAGCAATTTATTTCATAAATCGGTTCTGTGAACAAATCACTTACATTCCTTCTTCATAGCAGAATAACCGATGAGAACGGTCCACACATAGGCACAGGTCTTGGGGATCATCAGCATACCGATCATGGGGACGGTATTGGCCCAAAGAACAACGGGAATGTAGAACCCGAAGCTCAGCACGATGGTCATCCACATCCAGCGAAAAGCCGAGTCGTCATGCTCCTTGGCACTGCGGTAGAACAACACGATGATCAGCAGGCCCATCAGTGCAAAAGGAATGTTACGGTAAATGCCCCAGGACAGCGGGGATTCGGCGCTCAGCCACTGGTTCTGCGGCATCATGCACAGGATAACACGCACGGCAGCCAGACCGTAGACGGCGGCAGTCAGGCCATTGTTGCCCTTGACCCGGTAGCGCTCACGCCAGACATAGTACAGCAGCACATAAAAGACAGTCATTGTCACAGAGGTGATCCACTTACCCAGACCCAGAGGAACGGTAAAGTTTCAAAGCCCGTGGTGCATAGAGCCAGAACACGGGGAATCAGATGGAACGAGTCGCCGGCACCCAGAACGACAGCCATCAGACCGAACAGCTTGAACTGGTGGTTGCCCTTGCAGCCACAAATCATCAGGATACCGATGGTGATGACGGATACCAGATACACAGCATCAAAAACAGTTTCTACGATTGCTTGCATAGTTAATTGCTCCTTGTTGATAGATCAAATTTATTGTAACACTGCATTTTTTTGCAGGGCCGACTTCGTTTTCACGGTCATCAAGGGCTTGCTCGGCAAAGTTGCATCCAAAGCGCAGGATGTTGAAGCTTGCATTCCTCCACACAAGACAGGCGAGCAGCAACAGGATATTGCGATGGACTTTCCTAGGAGTGTCTCCCTTGAGTGAACAGCGTTCATTTTGGACATTATAAAATTCCCACAGCAGTGTGGGAAGAAAATGCAGTCAATATAAGGTTCTGCGCACGATTTCCAGCACAGCGGCGGGGTCGTAGTCCTGCCGCAGCAAGGCAGACAGCATCAGCGAAAATAGAACATCGGCAAATTTTTCAACGGTGAATTGCGCGTTAAAAGCGTCCGGACGGATTTTGGTATCCTGTTGCAGCACCGTACACAGACCATTTAAGATATGGTGCCAGATTTGCTGCATGTGCCGTTTGCCATCGGCCTTGTCCTCCTGCATAAAGCCGAGAGAGTGCAGTGTGAAGAATCCAGGATACTGCTCACAGCCGTAGGCCATGCGCTCGTACATCCATTTGACACAGGTCTGCACATCCTGAAATACGGCCTCGTCCTGCGGGCGGTGGAAAATTTCGCACCAGACGCTCTCGACCGTGGCGCTGATAAGCTCAGCCTTGGAGTCATAATAGTTGTAGATCGAGCCGACCGAGACCCCGCATGCCGAGGCGACAGAACGGATACTGACCGCCGCCCAGCCCTTTTCCCGGATAAGCTCACGGCTGTTTTTTAAGATATCTTCCTTGGAGGTTACGATTGTATTCATGTGGTCACCCTCAATATGAACAATGTTCATTTTTATTATACTGCCCGTTCCCACTTTGTCAAGAGGATTTCATAAAAGGTTTATATTTTTGTGGTTATCCCTTTGAGCCATGTTCACGAATGGAAAATATGAATCAGCTGAAAGTTTACAAACCAAACACAGGTTTCTGCATTGGCTACACGTAATGATCAGCAAGCGTCCTGGCACAGTTGAAAGCCCCGGGGGAATCCATCGGAGACGGCATCAAAAAAGAAGAAAAGCCGTAAAGCTGTTACCAAAGTGTTGCCCCAAACAAAAAAGCCCCTCTTTTCGGGAGGGTATTTTCCGAAAAGCGGAGCTTTTATTTGCGTTATTTCGTTATATTGTTGAAGGGTCTAAAAAGTCGGAAGGATTTTTTCATTACTCGAGCTCGATTCCGGAAAGTAGGTTTTTGGTTATACCAAGTCCATTTTTCCGGTTTTGGCGTGCATAAATTCCGTTGCTTCCATTGTGTGTTTTTGAGTGCACAATGGATTGCTGTCAAATTGATGTCACGGGTCTTTGGCTATGAACCTTGCAACTATTAGAACAGCCCGATTCACAGTTCAAAAGGCAACCTGAACCCGTGCAGGTTTCCTGACAGTCACTAGCGCAATAGCTTTTGCAGTTCGTGGTACAGTTACTTGCACAGTCGTCTGCGCAATTTGCGCTACAGCTTCCCTCACAAGTACTTGAACATCCATCACAACTACCAGAACATCCTCCCTTGCAGGATGTCTTGCAATTGTTAGTGCAGTTATCCGCACACGTCTTTGTACAGCTTCCTGTGCAACTACCAGTACAAGTGCCTACGCACGTTCCAGCGCATGTACCTGTGCAACCGCCAGCACAACTTCCCCCGCAGTCATTGGCACACGTCTTCGTACAGGTTCCTGTGCAGGTGCCGGTACAGCTGCCAGTACAGGTGCCTGTACAGGTGCTGGTACAGTCGTTGGCGCACGACTTAGTGCAGGAACCCATTTTACATGACCTGTACAGCCCTCAACAAAGAACTGACCCGCTGCACCCAGCTAACCTATCTGCCGGACATTCGCGTCCATGATCTTCGGCACAGCCATGTTTCTCTCTGTATCGAACTTGGGTATTCTATTGTTCTGGTGGCCAAGCGAATCGGGGACACCGTTCCCGTTGTCATGCGGACATACGCCCATCTGTACCCCAATAAGCAGCGGGAACTCGTGTCAAGGCTGGAAACTCTCAGTACTTCCTCTTCCTCCAAGGATGAATCCGATTTGATGCCACTCGTCTAAGCCGAAAACAAATGATGTCACAGCTCGTTTTTTGATGTCATGATGTCACAAAAGCCCCGGAAAGTTTCGATTTCTCGTTACTTTCCGGGGCTTTCAAATTATTCTCCGATAATAAACCGTGCTACCATTTCCGGCACATCCAGCAGGTGCTTTTTGCCACGGATGATGTCAAAATGATGTCAGAAGTCGATTTTTGCTCATTTTTCAATCGTAGACACGTTCATTTTTCAAATATTCCATTATTCGAGCTCAATGGTTGCCGGCGGCTTACCGGTGCAATCATAGAACACGCGGTTCACATGCTTGACCTCATTGACGATGCGGCTGGTGACAGTGCCAGAACATCCCAAGGCATATTATAGCTCTCTGCAGTCATGAAGTCGGTGGTGGTCACAGCACGCAGCGCCACAGCGTAATCATAGGTGCGCTCGTCGCCCATGACGCCCACACTGTGCATGTTGGTCAAGGCTGCATAGTACTGGCTGATCTCCTTATCCAGACCCGCCTTTGCGATCTCCTCACGCCAGATCGCGTCGGCATCCTGCACGATAGCCACCTTCTCCGGGGTCACTTCGCCGATGATGCGGATGCCAAGGCCCGGGCCGGGGAACGGCTGACGGCTGACAGATATTCGGGCAGGCCCAGCTCACGGCCAGCCTGACGCACCTCGTCTTTGAACAGGTTGCGCAGCGGCTCCACCAACTCCTTGAAGTCCACGGTGTCGGGCAGACCGCCGACGTTGTGGTGGCTCTTGATAACAGTGGACTCACCGCCCAGACCGCTCTCAACGACGTCCGGGTAAATGGTACCCTGTGCCAGGAAATCCACCTTGCCGATCTTCTTGGCCTGCTCTTCAAACACACGGATGAACTCTTCGCCGATGATCTTGCGCTTGCGCTCCGGCTCGGTGACACCAGCCAGTTTTGCAAAGTAGCGTTCGCGGGCATCCACACAGATAAAGTTGATATCAAAGCCGTTGGCATTGCCCGGGCCGAATACAGAACAGACCTCTTCCTTCTCGTTCTTACGCAGCAGACCGTGATCCACGAACACGCAGGTCAGCTGCTTGCCGATGGCCTTAGCCAGCATAGCTGCCAGAACGGAGGAATCCACGCCGCCGGACAAGGCGCACAGCACCTTGCCATCGCCGATGCGCTCACGCAGGGCCTTGACGTTGTTTTCCACAAAGGAGTCCATCTTCCAGTCACCGGTGCAGCCGCAGACGTTGTACACGAAGTTGCGCAGCATCTTCTTGCCTTCCGCAGTGTGCAGCACTTCCGGATGGAACTGGACCGCGTACAGGCCCTTCTCAGCGTTCTCTGCCGCAGCTACCGGGCAGTTGACCGTGTGAGCAGTGATCTTAAAGCCGGGCGCTGCCTGCTCAATATAGTCGTTGTGGCTCATCCAGCAAATGGTGGAGGGCTGCACATCGGTGAACATCTTGCTGTTCGTGTCCACGAACACCTCAGTCTTGCCGTACTCGCGCTCCGGTGCGCGGCAGACATGGCCGCCCAGCAGATGCATCATCAGCTGGCTGCCGTAGCAGATGCCCAGCACAGGCACACCCCAGTTGAAGATCTCAGGGTCGATCGTGGGGGAATCTTCCAGATAAACGCTGTTGGGGCCACCGGTAAAGATGATACCCTTGGGGTTCTTTGCCTTGATAACCGACAGATCGGTTTTATAGGAATAGATTTCACAGTAGACATTGTTCTCGCGGACGCGGCGCGCGATCAGCTGATTGTACTGGCCGCCAAAGTCCAGCACGATGACAGTTTCATGCTGCATGAAGTTCTCTCCTCCCTTATCCATTCAATGTGTTTCTACAGATAAAATCAGTATAGCACATCTGCCAAATAAAAGCGACATCATTTGTGAATTTTCCTGTTTTTATTTTTCACGTATGGGATGCCGCAACACCGTTTTCAGTGTTCCCGGTGCAGCGCGGCGAGGATCACTCAGATAAATTTCGTGGTGGAAGCGTGTCTCTGAAAAATCCGGCATACACCCCTGCCCTTACGGACAGAGGATCTAAAACAAAAAGAGACCTTCCCACTCTCCGGAATGGGAAGGTCTCTCGTAAGTTTAACCTTTAGCCTTAGGAAAGGCGCGAAGGGTCAAAATCACTCAATGATCTTGCCAACAACGCCAGAACCAACGGTACGGCCACCCTCACGGATAGCGAAACGCAGGCCCTCTTCCATAGCAACAGGGGTCAGCAGCTCAACGTGCATCATGACGTTATCGCCGGGCATGCACATCTCAGTGCCTTCGGGCAGAGTGATGATACCGGTCACGTCGGTGGTGCGGAAGTAGAACTGAGGACGATAGTTGGAGAAGAACGGGGTGTGACGGCCGCCTTCGTCCTTGGTCAGAACGTACACCTGAGACTCGAAAGTCTTGTGGGGGTGCACAGAACCGGGCTTAGCCAGAACCTGACCACGCTCGATCTGGGTACGATCAACACCACGCAGCAGAGCGCCGATGTTATCGCCAGCCTCAGCGAAGTCCAGAGACTTACGGAACATCTCCAGACCGGTGATGGTGGTGCTCAGACGATCGGGCTTGATGCCGACGATCTCCATAGCATCGCCAACCTTAGCAATACCACGCTCAACACGACCGGTTGCAACAGTACCACGGCCAGAAATGGTCATGACATCCTCGATGGGCATCAGGAAGGGCTTGTCTTCCTCACGATCGGGGTTGGGGATATAGGTGTCAACAGCGTCCATCAGCTCCTTGATGCAAGCATACTCGGGAGCATTGGGATCAGTGGAGGTAGACTCCAGAGCCTTCAGAGCGGAACCACGAATGATCGGGGTGTCGTCGCCGGGGAAGTCGTACTCGGTCAGCAGCTCACGGATCTCCATCTCGACCAGATCCAGCAGCTCTTCGTCGTCGACCATATCGCACTTGTTCATGAACACAACGATATAGGGCACGCCGACCTGACGAGCCAGCAGGATGTGCTCACGGGTCTGGGGCATGGGACCATCGGTAGCAGCAACGACCAGAATAGCGCCGTCCATCTGAGCAGCACCAGTGATCATGTTCTTAACGTAGTCAGCATGGCCCGGGCAGTCAACGTGAGCGTAGTGACGAGCGTCGGTCTGATACTCAACGTGAGCGGAGTTGATCGTGATACCACGAGCACGCTCCTCAGGAGCCTTATCGATGTTGGCATAATCCATGAAGTCTGCGTCGCCCTTCAGAGCCAGGTACTTGGTGATAGCGGCGGTCAGAGTGGTCTTGCCGTGGTCAACGTGACCGATGGTGCCGATGTTCACATGCGGCTTAGAACGGTCGAACTTTGCCTTTTCAGCCATTGGAATATCCTCCCTTAATTTAGGTTTTGATATTTGGTTACAACAACCCTGCAAGATGCAGACATTGCATTGCAAGGCTATTCTACTAAATTTGCCCTGTAAAATCAAGTGCTTTTACAGGAAATTTTGCCGAGGTTACACTACCCCGGCAAAAATCTTTATCCATTTTTCAGGAATCAGCCCTTGGTGCGGCCAGCGATAATCTGGTCAGCAATGTTCTTGGGCACCGGCTCGTAGTGAGACGGCTCCATGACATACTGGCCACGGCCTGAGTCTTGGAACGCAGTCGGTAGCGTAGCCGAACATCTGAGCCAGAGGCACAAATGCATTGACGCGCTGAGTACCAGCCATAGCTCCATGCCCTGGATCTGACCACGGCGTGCATTCAAGTCGCCGATAACATCGCCCAGATACTCATCGGGAACGATAACTGCAACCTTCATGATAGGCTCAGTGATGATAGGATCAGCCTTGCGCATAGCATCCTTGAACGCCATAGAACCAGCAATGGAGAAGGCCATTTCAGAGGAGTCGACCTCATGATAAGAACCATCCACAGGGTAACCTTGACATCAACGACAGGATAGCCAGCCAGAACACCGGACTTCATAGCACCCTGGATACCGTTGTCGATAGCCGGGATGTATTCCTTCGGGATGGCACCGCCAACGATGGCGTTGACGAACTCGTAACCCTTGCCGGGCTCGTTGGCTCGATCTTGATCTTAACATGACCGTACTGGCCCTTACCACCGGACTGACGTGCGTACTTGGTCTCCTGGTTGGCCTCTTTGCGGATGGTCTCACGGTAAGCAACCTGAGGTGCACCCACGTTTGCTTCAACCTTGAACTCACGCAGCAGACGGTCAACGATGATCTCCAGGTGCAGCTCGCCCATACCGGCGATGATGGTCTGACCGGTCTCTTCGTCAGTGTAGGTCTTGAAGGTCGGATCCTCTTCGGCCAGCTTTGCCAGCGCGATGCCCATCTTCTCGTTGCCGGCCTTGGTCTTAGGCTCGATGGCAACGCGGATAACAGGCTCGGGGAACTTCATGGACTCCAGAATGATGGGATGATTCTCATCACACAGAGTGTCACCGGTAGTGGTGTTCTTCAGACCGACAACAGCAGCGATATCACCTGCGTAGCAGCAGTCGATATCCTTGCGGTGGTTAGAATGCATCTGCAGGATGCGGCCCATACGCTCCTTGCTGTCCTTCACGGAGTTGTAGACAGTGGTACCTGCCTCAACCTTACCGGAGTAAACACGGAAGTATGCCAGCTTACCAACGAACGGGTCGGTAGCGATCTTGAAGGCCAGAGCTGCGAAGGGAGCGTCGTCAGAAGACGGACGGGTCTCCTCTTCCTCAGTCTCGGGATTCACGCCCTTGATGTCAGGGACATCGGTAGGAGCGGGCATATAGTCAACGATAGCGTCCAGCAGCTTCTGGACACCACGGTTCTTGTAGGAAGAACCGCAGACAACGGGAACCAGCGTGTTAGCGATGGTCTCCTTGCGGATCGCAGCCTTCAGCTCGGCACGGGTGATCTCCTCGCCCTCGAGGTACTTTTCCATGAGCTCTTCGTCGTTCTCAGCAACAGCCTCGATCAGAATGTTGTGGTACTCCTCGGCCTGCTCACGCATATCCTCGGGGATGGGCTCAGTGCGCATGTCGTTGCCCATGTCGTCGTAGTAGACCTCAGCGTTCATATCGACCAGGTCAACGATACCGCGGAAGGTATCCTCCTGACCGATAGGCAGCTGGATTGCCACGCCGTTTGCGTGCAGACGATCGTGCAGCATCTTGATGCAGCGGAAGAAGTCGGCACCCATGGTGTCCATCTTGTTGACGTACACCATACGGGGAACCTTGTACTCGTCAGCCTGACGCCAAACGGTCTCAGACTGCGGCTCAACACCGCCCTTTGCAGCCAGAACGGTCACAGAACCGTCCAGCACGCGCAGGGAACGCTGGACCTCAACAGTGAAGTCCACGTGGCCCGGGGTGTCGATGATGTTGATGCGGTGACGGTTCTTCTTGAATGCAACCGGATCCTTCTGGGTCTCAGAGTGGCTCCAGTAGCAGGTGGTAGCAGCGGAAGTGATGGTGATACCACGCTCCTGCTCCTGAACCATCCAGTCCATGGTAGCGCCGCCATCATGAACTTCGCCGATCTTGTGGTTGATACCGGTGTAGTACAGAATACGCTCGGTAGTAGTAGTTTTACCAGCATCAATGTGGGCCATAATGCCGATATTTCTCGTCATCTGAAGAGAAACTTCTCTGGGTGTAGCCATGAAATTAACCTCCTACAGAACAGATCAATAACGGAAATGAGCGAAAGCCTTGTTAGCCTCTGCCATCTTGTGAGTATCCTCACGCTTCTTCACGGCGTTACCAGTGTTGTTGGCAGCATCCATGATTTCAGCAGCCAGACGCTGAGCCATGGTCTTCTCACCACGGCTGCGGCTGTAGGCAGTCAGCCAGCGCAGACCCAGGGTCTCGCGGCGAGCCGGGCTGACTTCCAGAGGAACCTGGTAGTTAGCACCGCCAACGCGGCGGGTCTTGCACTCGAGGCTGGGCATGATGTTCTCCATCGCCTTCTCGAAAGTCTCCAGAGGATCGTTGCCGGTCTTCTCCTGAATCATGGAGAAAGCTTCGTAAACGATCTTCTGAGCGACGCCCTTCTTGCCATCCAGCATAACGCTGTTGACCAGACGAGTGACCATCTTGGAATTGTAAATAGGATCAGCTAAGACATCGCGCTTAGCAATGTTACCTCTTCTAGGCATCTTTCTTCCCTCCTTCACAGAATGATATCATCGGTACTCGAAAGTAATAAAACTCCCGTTGTGTCACAAAGAGCTGACCTTTACATAAACTGTTGCCCTCCGCTTTGCAAGCGGACTTGTTATTTATATAATGGAAAGCCGTTTATGGCGGTTGTCCTCAATTACTTCTTTGCAGCACCGGCCTTAGGACGCTTTGCGCCGTACTTGGAGCGGGCCTGATTACGGCCTGCCACACCCTGAGTATCCAGGGTACCACGGATGATGTGGTAACGCACACCGGGCAGGTCCTTAACACGACCGCCACGGATCAGCACGACGGAGTGCTCCTGCAGGTTATGGCCGATACCGGGAATGTAAGAGGTGACCTCGATACCATTCGTGAGGCGGACACGAGCAACCTTACGCAGAGCAGAGTTGGGCTTCTTGGGGGTCATGGTACGAACAGCAGTGCAGACACCACGCTTCTGGGGGCTGTTCAGATCAGAATACTGTTTCTTCTGAGAATTGTAGCTCTTCAGCAGTGCGGGAGCGGTACTCTTGGTAGCCAGAACCTGACGGCCCTTGCGTACAAGCTGGTTAAAAGTAGGCATTTTGTTTCTCCTTTCTTAATAATGCACATCGGACTTTTTTCCGACTTTTTTGCCGCACTATCCCCATGAGGGATGCGCAACAGTTATATAATACTCGCTTTACAGGCGGATGTCAACAGTTTTTGCAAAGTTTTTTGCATTTATTCCAGATTTTTTCTTTCAGCATTTTTTCGACGTAAAACGCACGGTCTCCCCTGTTTCCGCTTTTCCGGGCATATAAAAACCGCCCTGCAGGCGGATGCCCACAGAGCGGTCCATTGTTTTATTTCAGAAGAAGGAGCTTTGCTTACTGTACAGCAGCTGCCTGTTCGGCAGCGATCTCAGCATCGCGCTCAGCCTCACGGTTCTTCAGATCCTCACGGACTTCCGGCAGACCGGTACCTGCGGGGATCAGCTTACCAATGATGACGTTCTCCTTCAGGCCGGCCAGCGGGTCAACCTTGCCCTTGATGGCAGCTTCGGTCAGCACGCGGGTGGTCTCCTGGAAGGATGCAGCGGACAGGAAGGAGTCGTTTGCCAGAGCAGCCTTGGTGATGCCCAGCAGCACCTGCTGGTACTCGACCAGCTTCAGGCCCTCTTCACCAGCGTCGATGCGCTGCTGCAGATCGGCGTTGATGCTCTCCACTTCCAGACGGCTTGCCAGTGCACCGCCGATCAGGTTGGAAGAACCGGAATCAGTCACGCGCACCTTGCGGCACATCTGACGGACGATGACTTCGATATGCTTATCGTTGATCTCAACGCCCTGCAGACGGTAGACCTTCTGACTTCGTTGATCAGGTAGTTCTGGACATCCTCCAGACCCTTGATTGCCAGAATATCCTGCGGATACAGAACACCTTCACGGGTGATGATGTCGCCCTTCTCCACACGGTCACCCGGCATCACGCGGGAATGCTGGGTGAACGGGATGGAGTAGCTCTTTACGACCTCGGCACCGTTCTCGTCCTTGCCGGTCACCTTGATAACGACATTCTTCTTGGTATCGTCCTGAGAAACGACACCAGAGATCTCGCTCATGATGGCCATGCTCTTGGGACGGCGGCTCTCGAACAGCTCTTCAACACGGGGAAGACCCTGCGTGATATCTTCAGCAGATGCGATACCGCCGGTATGGAAGGTACGCATGGTCAGCTGAGTACCAGGCTCGCCGATGGACTCTGCGGCGATAACGCCGACAGACTCGCCCAGACGGACCGGCTCGCCGTTTGCCATATCGGAACCATAGCAGCGTGCGCAGACACCGGTCTTTGCACGGCAGGTCAGCAGGCTGCGGATCTTCAGCTTGGTAATGCCAGCAGCCTCGATCTCGTTTGCATCGTACAGGTCGATCATCTTGCCTTCCGGCACGATCACCTTGCCGGTGACGGGGTTGACCACATCGCCCACAGCAAAGCGGCCGATCAAGCGCTCGCGGAAGCTCTCGATCTTCTCCTTGCCCTCGTGGATCTCAGACACCCACAGGCCGTCAGTGTGCCACAGTCGATCTCGCGCACAATGACATCCTGAGAGACATCGACCATGCGGCGGGTCAGGTAACCGGAGTCAGCGGTACGCAGAGCGGTATCGGCCAGACCCTTACGGGCACCACGGCAGAAACGAAATATTCCAGAATATTCAGACCTTCACGGTAGTTGGCACGAATGGGCATCTCGATGGTGTGGCCAGCGGTGTTTGCCAGCAGGCCGCGCATACCGGCCAGCTGCTTGATCTGGTTCATAGAACCACGAGCACCGGAGTCAGCCATCATATAGATCTCGTTGTCCTTGGGCAGGTTGTCTGCCAGAGCCTTGGAGACCTTATCGGTGGTAGCCTGCCAGATGGCGATGGTCTGGTTGTAACGCTCGTTGTCGGAGATCAGGCCGCGGTTGAACAGCTTGCCGACCTTTGCGATCTGCTGGTCAGCCTCAGCGATCAGTTCCTGCTTCTGCGGCGGGATCACAGCGTCGCACACAGCGACGGAGATTGCAGACAGAGTGGAGTACTTGTAGCCCTGCGCCTTGATGGCATCCAGCATCTTTGCACACTTGCGGGTGCCGTTGCGGGTCATGCAGCGGGAAATGATGTCGGGCAGAGTCTTCTTGGTCACGCGGAAGCTGACCTCATACTCCAGCCAGTGCTCGGGATCAGTACGGTCGATATAACCCAGATTCTGAGGAACAGGATTATTGAAGATGATGCGGCCGACGGTGGCTTCCACCAGACCGGTGCGCTCCACGCCGTCAATGGTCATGGTGCGGCGCACTTGATGGGTGCGTGCAGGGTAACGATGTGCTCTGCATAAGCCATCAGGGCTTCGTTCTCATCGCGGAACACCTTGCCTGCACCCTCGTCATTTTCACGAACGGTGGTCAGGTAGTAGCTGCCCAGGATCATATCCTGCGTAGGCACGGTAACAGGTGCGCCGTCAGAGGGTTTCAGCAGGTTGCCAGAAGCCAGCATCAGCATTTTGGCCTCACGGCAGGCATCCTCGCCCAGAGGCAGATGCACTGCCATCTGGTCACCGTCGAAGTCGGCGTTGAATGCGGTACATGCCAGCGGGTGCAGCTTGATTGCACGGCCCTCCACCAGCACCGGTTGAAAGCCTGAATGCCCAGACGGTGCAGGTAGGTGCACGGTTCAGCAGAACGGGGTGGCCCTTGATCACGGTCTCCAGGCTGTCCCACACTTCGGGCTTAGCGCGCTCCACCATCTTGCGGGCAGACTTGATGTTGTTGGCAATACCCTTCTCCACCAGATCCTTCATGACAAAGGGCTTGAACAGCTCCAGAGCCATTTCCTTGGGCAGACCGCACTGATCCATCTTCAGCTCAGGGCCGACGACGATAACAGAACGACCGGAGTAGTCAACACGCTTGCCCAGCAGGTTCTGACGGAAGCGGCCCTGCTTGCCCTTCAGCATATCGGAAAGGCTCTTCAGTGCGCGGTTGTTGGGGCCGGTGACCGGACGGCCGCGGCGGCCGTTGTCGATCAGGCTGTCCACTGCTTCCTGCAGCATACGCTTCTCGTTGCGCACGATGATGTCGGGAGCGCCCAGCTCCAGCAGACGGCGCAGACGGTTGTTACGGTTGATCACGCGGCGGTACAGGTCGTTCAGGTCGGAGGTGGCAAAACGGCCGCCGTCCAGCTGGACCATGGGGCGCAGGTCAGGCGGCAGAACAGGCAGCACATCCATGACCATCCATTCAGGACGGTTGCCGGAAATGCGGAATGCCTCAACTACTTCCAGACGCTTGAGGATGCGCACGCGCTTCTGGCCGGAGGACTTTTCCACCTCGGCAGTCAGCTCTTCACTCAGCTGATCCAGATCGATCTCCTTCAGCAGATCCTGAATGGCCTCAGCGCCCATAGCAGCCTCGAACTCATCACCGTAGTGGTCGCGCATCTCACGATACTCGCTCTCGGTGAGCAGCTGCTTCTTTTCCAGACGGGTAGCGCCCGGATCAGTGACGATATAGCTTGCAAAGTACAGCACCTTCTCCAGCAGGCGGGGCTGATGTCCAGCATCAGGCCGATGCGGCTGGGGATGCCCTTGAAGTACCAGATGTGGCTGACGGGAGCGGCCAGCTCAATGTGGCCCATGCGCTCACGGCGGACCTTGGCCTTGGTCACTTCAACGCCGCAGCGGTCGCAGATCTTGCCCTTGTAGCGGATGCGCTTATACTTACCGCAGTGGCACTCCCAGTCCTTGGTAGGTCCAAAAATGCGCTCACAGTACAAGCCGTCGCGCTCCGGCTTCAGGGTACGGTAGTTGATGGTCTCAGGCTTTTTGACCTCGCCGTAGCTCCAGTTGCGGATCTGCTCCGGGGAGCAAGGCCGATCTTGATGGAATCGAAAACGTTGTTTTCCATGAAACGAACCCTTTCTTAATCTCTAGTTGTCTCGATGATACAGGCGGCTTTCTTGTTCAGACCACAGGTCCCTCTCCCCTGCCGCAGCACGCGGAACAGGGGGTTTGAGGCTTGTGTTCTTTGTCTGATCAGAAATCTACTTCGTCAGAAGAAGCGGGAGCTTCGGCACCGGAGTTATTGTCCTCCAGCACAGAAGGATCATCGAAACCGGCATCGGCATCCTTAATATTATAATCGTTGAGCAGTTCGCTCTCCTGCACGACGTTCTCAGTGCCGGCAACATCGCGCATATCAAAGCCGGTCTCTTCGTCGTCGAAGTTCTGACGCATGTCGATCTCGTTGCCGTCCTTGTCCTGAACAACAACGTCCAGACCCAGAGACTGCAGTTCCTTCAGCATAACGCGGAAGGACTCGGGAATGCCGGGCTGCGGGATCGGCTCACCCTTAACGATGGCCTCGTAGGTCTCACACGGCCCTCCACGTCGTCGGACTTGACGGTCAGGATCTCCTGCAGAGTGTAAGCAGCGCCGTAAGCTTCCAGTGCCCAGACTTCCATTTCGCCAAAGCGCTGGCCGCCGAACTGGGCCTTGCCGCCCAGAGGCTGCTGAGTGACCAGAGAGTAGGGGCCGGTAGAACGTGCATGGATCTTATCATCGACCAGGTGATGCAGCTTCAGGTAGTACATATAACCGACGGTAACGCGGTTATCGAACTTTTCGCCGGTGCGGCCATCGTAAACGGTGGTCTTGCCATCGCGGTCCAGCTCGATCTTGGAGAAGTCGATGATGTGTCCCTTCTCGCCCATGATCTTGGGGAGCTTCGTGGGATATGCAGGAGCATTCTCGCCATGCCACATCTCGCGGGCGGTATCAAAGGTATCGCCGATGTCGTTCTCACGAGCGGAATCGAAGACGGGAGTCATGACCTTGATGCCGCATGCTTGGCAGCGTAGCCCAGGTTGACTTCCAGCACCTGACCGATGTTCATACGGGAAGGCACGCCCAGAGGGTTCAGCACGATGTCCAGCGGAGTGCCGTCGGGCAGGTAGGGCATGTCCTCCTGCGGCAGAATGCGGGAAACGACACCCTTGTTGCCGTGACGGCCTGCCATCTTATCGCCAACGCTGATCTTGCGCTTCTGGGCAATATAGCAGCGGACGACCTCGCGCACGCCGGGCTGCAGTTCGTCGCTGTTCTCCGGGGTGAACACCTTGACATCCACAATGATGCCGTATGCACCATGGGGCACGCGCAGAGAAGTATCACGCACTTCGCGTGCCTTCTCGCCGAAGATGGCGCGCAGCAGGCGCTCTTCAGCGGTCAGCTCGGTCTCGCCCTTCGGGGTGACCTTACCGACCAGAATGTCGCCGCTCTTGACCTCGGCACCGATGCGGATGATGCCGCGCTCGTCCAGATCCTTCAGTGCATCCTCAGAAACGTTGGGGATATCACGGGTGATCTCTTCGGGTCCCAGCTTGGTGTCACGGCTCTCGGTCTCGTACTCTTCAATATGAATGGAGGTGTACACGTCCTCGCGCACGATCTTCTCGTTCAGCAGAACGGCATCCTCGTAGTTGTAGCCTTCCCAGGTCATGAAGCCGATCAGAGCGTTCTTACCCAGAGAAATTTCGCCGTTGCGCATTGCAGGGCCGTCGGCCAGCACCTGACCGGCCTTGACGCTCTCGCCGACCTCCACGATGGGACGCTGGTTGATGCAGGTGCCTGCGTTGGAGCGTGCGAACTTGACCAGAGGATAATCCTCCAGCTCGCCCTTGTTGTTGCGCACAACAACATGGTCGGCATCCATCTTCTCAACGATACCGTCATTCTTTGCCAGAACAGCGGTGCCGGAGTCGGTAGCAGCCTTGTACTCCATACCGGTAGCAACGATGGGCTGCTGGGTGACCATCAGAGGCACTGCCTGACGCTGCATGTTGGAACCCATCAGAGCACGGTTACAGTCATCGTTCTCCAGGAAGGGGATGCAGGCGGTAGCAACAGAGACCATCATTCGCGGAGAAACGTCCATGTAATCGACTTTCTCTGCATCAATTTCAAGGATCTCGTCGCGGCGGCGGGCAGAAACGCGGGGACGGATGAAGTGCTTGCCCTCATCCAGCGGCTCGTTGGCCTGTGCCACAACGTACTCGTCCTCGACATCAGCGGTCATATACTCGACCTCGTCGGTGACGACCTGTTCCTTCAGGTTGCCGTTCTCGTCATAGATCTTCTTGACCTTGCGGTACGGAGCTTCCACGAAGCCGTACTCGTTGATCTTGGCGTAAGATGCCAAATAGGAGATCAGACCGATGTTGGGGCCTTCAGGAGTCTCGATGGGGCACATACGGCCGTAGTGGCTGTAGTGAACGTCGCGGACCTCGAAACCTGCGCGGTCACGGCTCAGACCGCCGGGGCCCAGAGCAGACAGACGGCGCTTGTGGGTCAGCTCAGCCAGCGGGTTGTTCTGATCCATGAACTGGGACAGCGGAGAAGAACCGAAGAACTCCTTGATGGCTGCCACCACCGGACGGATGTTGATGAGGCCTGCGGGGTGATGACGCTCTGATCCTGGCTCTGCAGGGTCATGCGCTCACGGATGACGCGCTCCATGCGGGAGAAGCCGATGCGGAACTGGTTCTGCAGCAGCTCGCCCACGCTGCGGATGCGGCGGTTGCCCAGATGGTCGATATCATCGGTGGTGCCAATATTGTGGCCCAGACCGTTCAGGTAGTTGATGGAAGCCAGAATATCGGCGACCGTAACGGTGCGGCCGATCAGCTGGTCGTGGTTGCGGCGCAGCATCTCCTTCTGTTCTTCCACATCAGAGGTGGTGTCGAGGATCTTCTTGATCTCATCAAAGGAGCAGCGCTCGTTGATGCCGCACTCCTTCACGTCGAAGGAGAAGAAGCCCTGTGCATCCACACAGCCGTTGGTGATGACCTTGACCTTCCGGCTCTCTTCCTTCATGGGATCGTCGAGCTTCAGCACGACCAGATTCACACCGGCATTGTCAGCCTTCTCAGCCAGCTCGCGGGTGATCTTGGCACCAGCCTCGATCAGGATCTCGCCGGTCAGCGGAGCGACCACATTCTCAGCAGCCACCTGACCGGTGATGCGGCGGGCCAGAGACAGCTTCTTGTTCATCTTATAACGGCCGAAACGAGACAGGTCATAACGGCGCGGGTCGAAGAACAGCATGTTGATCTGGCTGGTAGCAGACTCCACCGTGGGAGCTCGCCGGGGCGCAGCTTGCGGTAGACTTCCAGCAGGCCCTCTTCCTGATTCTTGGTGGTATCCTTTTCCAGAGTAGCGAGGATGCGCTCATCGTCGCCAAAGAAGTTCAGGATGTCCTCGTTGGTGGACAGGCCCAGTGCACGGCACAGCACGGTGACAGGCAGCTTGCGGTTCTTATCGATACGGACATAGAACACATCGGAAGCATCGGTCTCGTACTCCAGCCATGCACCGCGGTTGGGGTTCATGGTGGCGCTGTACAGGTCGTTGCCCACCTTATCCTTGGCATCGCCGTAGAACACGCCAGGAGAACGCACCAGCTGGCTGACGATAGCACGCTCTGCACCGTTGATCACAAAGGTGCCGGCATCGGTCATCAGCGGGAAATCGCCCATGAAGATCTCCTGATCCTTCACTTCGCCGGTCTCCTTGTTCAGCAGACGGGCGGTGACGCGCAGGGGTGCTGCATAGGTCACGTCGCGCTCCTTGCACTCCTTGATGCTGTACTTCGGCTCCTTATCCAGGCGGAAGTCCACAAAGCTCAGTGCCAGATTGCCGGTGTAGTCCTCAATGGTGCCGATATCGTGGAAGACCTCTTTCAGGCCCTCGTCCAGGAACCACTGATAAGAGTTCTTCTGGACCTCGATCAGGTTCGGCATACTGATGACTTCGTCGATGTGGGAGAAGCTCATGCGCTCGGTTTTGCCGAGCTTTACGGGCTTGACTTTCATCATAAAATCAACCACTCCTTACTTTTATACTCTACGGGATGTCGTATACACGGGTCAAATTTGAGCAGACACACATAATTCGACCCGCGTCGAAGGGAACGTTTCGGCGTTTTTCACAAACTTTTCGGTTTGACCCGTCCAGCCGTCGCCTGCGTATTCCTCTTTTTGGCGCACTAGTCCATTATGTGATACTAATGCAGTATACACCCTAAAAGCCTTGCTGTCAAGCCATTTTTCAGATTTTTGCCAAAACAAATTTATTTTTTCTTTCATTTTCGCACGCCCGGCAGCGTGTTGTGTTTTGCTGTTTTAGGGCTTGATTTTTTTATTTTGCACGTTCCTGTTCATAATCCCCTTGTGCAATTTGTCTATCTTTGCCCTTGTGTTTTGGCGTATTACTTTTACAGTCGGATATGCCCGTTTTCCCTTGCGGCCTTTTTTTGTGAAAAAGCAGCTCAGAAAAGCTCGCAGGCTTTTCTGAGCTGCAAATATAAAAATAATGTTTCCTTTAATATTGCCAGAGCGCAAGCGGCGGCAATTATAATCGTTCACTCATCCAGATAATCCCGCAGGCGTTTTGCACGGCTGGGATGCCGCAGCTTGCGCAGGGCCTTGGCTTCGATCTGCCGCACCCGCTCCCGGGTCACATTGAACTCCTTACCCAGCTCTTCCAGCGTATGCGCCCGGCCATCCTCCAGCCCGAAGCGCAGTGTGATCACCCGCTCTTCCCTCGGTGTCAGGCTTTTGAGCACGCTGAACAGTTCCCGCCGCAGCAGCTGCCGCCCGGCTTCATCCACCGGGACGCCTGCATCCTCGTCCTGAATAAAATCTTCAAGGTGGGCATCCTCTTCCTCGCCCACCGGCGTTTCCAGGCTGATGGGGTCCTGCGCCAGCTGCAGCAATTCCCGCACACGGTCCGGCTCCATGTCCAGCTGAACAGCGATCTCTTCCGCGGTAGGCTCCCGGCCATTTTTCCGCAACAGGTCACCCGTCGTCTTTTTGACCCGTTGATGCTCTCCACAAGGTGCACCGGGATGCGGATGGTTCTTCCCTGATCTGCAATGGCGCGGGTGATGGACTGACGGATCCACCACGTGGCATAGGTGGAAAATTTGAAGCCGCGCTCCGGCTCAAACTTTTCCGCCGCTTCATCAGACCGAGATTGCTTCCTGAATGAGATCCAGAAACGGTAGGCCCCGCCCTGCATAGCGCTTTGCCACCGACACCACCAGCCGCAGGTTCGCTTCGCTGAGCTTCCGCCGGGCATCCTCGTCCCCGGCCTGCGCGGCACGGGCAAGCTCCGTTTCCTGCTCTGCCGTCAGCAGCGGCACCCGGCCGATCTCCTTCAAATAGGCCTTTACCGGGTCGTCCAGCGCCACCCCCTCTGCCGAAAGCTCATGTTCCAGCCTGCCGATCTGCGTTTCATCCAACGCAGGCAGGTCCTCTTCCTCTTCGGTCAGGTGCACGCCGCGGTCCTCCAGTGCCGTATACAGCTCATCCAGCTGCGCCACATCGTAATCCTGTTCGTCCATGGCACGGCTGATCTGCTCCGGTGTCAGGGCATGGTGGCGTGCCCGCGCAGCCAATGTTCTGGCCAATTCCTCCGTTTGCGACAATTTCTGCATGGTTCCTGCTCCTTTCCTCTCCTGCTCCAGCCGGAGGGGAAAGCGGGGGATCATTCTTCTACAGGCACATTTCCCTGCTTCTTTTCGCGCATCGACTGGAGGTAATCACTCAGTTCCTCATTGGACATATGCGCCGCCTTGCCTGCCATGGGCATCCCCCGGGCAATGCGGTCCAGATACAGCCGGATATCATCCGGCGTACAATTCACATCGCTGTATTGTGCCGCAAGATGGCTCAGTTCATTCAGCGCTTCTTCGCTTACAAAAGCGCGCAGCGTGGTCAGGCTGATCTCAATGCCCTCCTGTCGGCAGCGCAGCATGGCTTCAAACAGCTCCTTCTGCTGCGGCAGCACGAACTGCTCTGCGGTCAGCTGCCCCTGCACCAGATCGATATAGTGCGGCTCCCGCAGGATCGCCGCCAGCAGCCGCTGCTGTGCACTGGCAATGCCCAGCGCCTGACTGCCGCCCGCACTGTACGGCACGTTGATCTGATTCATCTCACCGGACTTGAGCGCCTGCTGCTTTTTCTCCCAGCGGTGCTTGCTGCCCGCCCTCTTCACGGCGGTCTCCAGCTGGGTCATGATAGCTGTTTTGGAGATGTTGGTCTCCTCAGCCAAACGCCCCGCATACACTTCCTGCTCGGTAGGGTTGGAGCGCTCTGCCAGCATATTCACAGCTTCCTTCACGTATTCCAGCCGCTGGGCATCCTGTGCCAGATCGTACTGGCTGCCGCAGGACCGGCCAGCCGGAACCGATGCCAGGCTAGGCCAAGTTCGCCCATGCCACCTCGTCCCAGCAGGGCCTTGAA
>ENA-OQAA01000573-OQAA01000573.1-human-gut-metagenome-genome-assembly--contig:-NODE-573-length-24494-cov-2.326794_pt1 | contig 24494 bp, 36 predicted proteins | sample MGYA00242489_ERZ504515 | MGnify/ENA primary metagenome ERZ504515 (study PRJEB26092, sample SAMD00036237) | human gut metagenome | host: Homo sapiens | study: EMG produced TPA metagenomics assembly of... | reverse complement strand
CTTATCGAGCATTTTGGCAACGCAGATGCGTGCCGCAGCCGCCGAAGCGGTGCGTTAAGCCGTAAGGCGGGAATTGTGCGGTGTTGCCCTATGGTTATTCGCAGCCAAGGTAAGCCTTGCGCACCTCGATGTTATTGGCAAGCTCGGTGCTTCGCCCTCCATCTTGATGGTGCCGGTTTCCAGCACATAGGCGCGGTTGGCAATATCCAGTGCCATCTTTGCGTTCTGTTCCACCAGCAGTACGGTAACGCCCTGGCGGTTGATATCGCGGATGATCTTAAAGATTTCCTTGACCAGCAGCGGAGAAAGACCCATGGAGGGTTCATCCAGCAGCAGGATCTTGGGTTTGCACATCAAAGCGCGGCCCACGGCCAGCATCTGCTGTTCGCCGCCGGAAAGGGTTCCGGCGGGCTGGTTGCGGCGCTCTTTCAGGCGGGGCAGCAGGTCAAACACCATGTCGTAATCGCTCTGGATGGCATCCTTGCCATCGTGGCGGGTATAAGCACCCATGGAAAGGTTCTGCTGCACAGTCAGGCCGCTGAATACACGGCGGCCTTCCGGCACCTGGGCCAGACCAAGGCGGACGATTTTGTGGGCTTCCATCTTGCTGATCAGGTTACCGTCATAGGTGATCTCGCCGCTGGCCAGCTTGAGCAGGCCGGAGATGGCGTGCATGGTGGTGGTTTTGCCAGCACCGTTTGCACCGATCAGAGTAACGATTTCTCCTTCGTCCACATGGAACGAAACATCCTTGATGGCGTGGATGGAACCGTAATAAACATTGATATTTTTAACCGAAAGCAGCTCACCCATTAGTCGTCACCTCCCAGATAGGCCGCAATGACCTTGGGGTTATTGCGGATGGTTTTGCCGTCGCCGCGGGCAATCACACGGCCATAGTCCAGCACGGTGATCTCCTCGCAGATACATAACGAAGTTCATATCATGCTCTATGAGCAGGATGGCAACGCCGAACTGGTCACGCACGCTGTGGATGGTGTTCATCAGTTCTTCGGTTTCGTTGGGGTTCATACCGGCTGCGGGCTCGTCCAGCAGCAGCAGTTTCGGGTTGGTAGCCAGGGCGCGGGCAATTTCCAGCTTGCGCTGTTTGCCGTAGGGCAGTTGGCTGGCTTTATAGTTAGCCTCCGCATCCAGGTCAAAAATTTTCAGCAGCTTCATAGCACGGCGGTCCATCTCGTGCTCTTTCTCACGGAAAGACGGCAAACGCAGGATACCGGTCCACATGCCGTAAACAACCTGGTTGTGCAGGCGACCTTGACGTTATCCAGAACTGTCATATCATTAAACAGGCGGATGTTCTGGAACGTGCGGGCAATGCCCGCCTTGCTGATGGCTTCCGGGGTAGCACCGGTAATATCGTTGCCATCCAGCACAATGTTGCCCTCGGTGGCTTATACACACCGGTCAGCATATTGAACACGGTGGTTTTGCCCGCGCCGTTGGGGCCGATCAGGCCATACAGATGGCTTTTTCGATTTTAAGGTCCAGCTGCGAAACGGCTTGCAGGCCGCCGAACGCAATACCAAGGTTACTGACTTCCAGCAGTGCCATTTATGCCGCCTCCTTTTTGCTTTTATCCTTTAGGAATTTGTTCAGCTTCAAAATCGGGAATTTCTCGGTGATTTTTTCAGCCACTTCTTTGCGCCATGCCACCAGCTTGGGGCTGCGGGTAAAGATCATCATGACAATCAGAACGATAGCATAGATCAGCATGCGGTAATCGTTCAGGCCGCGCAGCATTTCGGGCAGAACGGTCAGGAGGGCCGCTGCAATCACGGAGCCACGGATGCTGCCGATGCCGCCCAGAACCACGAAGACCAGAATGTTGATGGAGGTGTTGTAATCAAACTTTTTGGCAACCAAAGAAGAATAGTTCAAGCTGTACAGCACGCCTGCCATGCCGGCAAACACGGAGGACAGTACAAAAGCCATCAGCTTATAGCGGGTGATATTGATGCCGATGCTCTTGGCAGCAATCTCATTATCGCGGATAGCGGAGATAGCGCGGCCAGCGCGGGAGCGGATCAGGTTGAGCACAACCACCAGCGTGATAAGCACCAGAATAATGCCCATGGTAAAGGTGGAAGTCTTTTTGATGCCGGTAATGCCCATGGCGCCGTTGATCAGGATCTTTCCATCCTCGGCCATGTTCATCGAAGCGGCATCTTTAAGGGAGAAATGCAGGCCGCTGTCGTCCACGCCCAGGTAAACGGCGTTCATAATGTTTTTGATGATCTCGCCAAATGCCAGGGTAACGATGGCCAGATAGTCGCCGGACAGGCGCAGAACGGGAACACCAACGATGACGCCGAAGATGCCGGCCATAGCGCCGCCCACAACAAAGGCCAGGATCAGCGCCAGCCAGTGCGGAGCCACATCATACAGGCTGACCCAGACCAGCGTGCCGGAAAACGCGCCAACGCTCATAAAACCGGCATGACCGAGCTCAGCTCACCCAAAAAGCCGACAACGAGGTTCAGCGAAACAGCCATGACCACATAAGCGCAGATGGGCACCAGCTGGCCGGAGAAAGAGTTGGTCAGCACACCGGCGGCTGCCAGCAGCTGAACGATAATGTAAAACCCAATGACGATGCTAAAGGTGATAAAATTACTTTTGGTGCTTTTTTTCACTTGGTTCCATTTTGTTAATGCCATGATCCTCACCTTACACTTTCACGTTGACCTTTTTGCCGAGCAGGCCGGTAGGCTTGACGATCAGCACAACGATCAGAACAACAAACACGATGGCATCGGACAGCTGGGTGGAGATGTAAGCCTTGCTGAGGTTTTCGATGATCCCCAGCAGGATACCGCCCAGGAAAGCACCGGGGATAGAACCGATGCCGCCAAAAACCGCTGCCACGAACGCCGTTAATGCCGGGCATTGCGCCGGTGGTGGGCATCAAAGTCGGGTAAGAGGAACACATCAGGCACCGGCAACTGCGGCCAGCGCAGAACCAATGGCGAAAGTCAGAGAAATCGTGGAATTGACGTTAATGCCCATCAGCTGGGCAGCACCGCGGTCCTCGGACACAGCCAGCATAGCGTGACCGGCGGAAGTGTGGTTGATGAACAGGGTGAGCACAACCATGATGAGGATGCAGGCCAGGATGGTGACCAGCGTTTCGGCTGAGATGGTCAGCTGGCCATCAAACAATTTAATGGGCTGCAGGCTGACAACGGACTTGAAGTTCTTGGGGTTGGAAGTCCACAGCAGCTGGGCCACCTGCTGCAGCAGGTAGGAAACGCCGATGGCTGTGATCAGAACAGCCAGGGACGGGGCTTCGCGCAGGGGGCGGTAGGCCACACGCTCCATGGTAATGCCCAGAATGGTGCACACCACCATGGACAACAGCACCGACACAATGGGGTTGAGCCCGAACGAGCCGAATGCGAAAAAGATCACATAGCTGCCAATCATGATGACATCGCCATGGGCGAAGTTCAGCATTTTAGCGATACCATAAACCATGGTATAACCCAATGCGATCAGCGCGTACACACTGCCCAAGCTGATGCCATTGATCAGATAGGATAGAAATTGCATTGTGCAGAACACCTCACTCTATTTTTTCCCTTGTTCTTCCACACCAAAGCGGCGCACACCACCTGATTATTGCACAGCGGAAAAACAAAATATGTATATAATATTAACACATCTGTCCGCACAGTACAATGCCTTAAAGCGCAAAAGATACGTATTTTTGGCTAAAACAGGCACTTTCTGTCACTTTTTTTCTCTGCGCGTAACAAAATGGGGCTGCTGACATGGTAGATCAGCAGCCCCATTGGCCAAAACTCAATTTTGCATGCTTTTCAGCACGCGGTCCCCTGCTTTTGTGCAGAGATTACATAGCGGCGTAAGCGCCATCCTTGATCACAACAGCCTTAGGATCCTTGGAAACAGCGCCGGAAGCATCCCAGGTCATGCCGGTACCAGTCAAGCCGTCAAAGGTCATGCTGGTGTAGGCGGTCTTCAGCTGCTCGCAGATCTCGCTGGCATCCATATCGCCGGTGATGCCGGCTTCCAGAACTGCCTGGTACATGCTGTAGATAACGTCGTATGCGTCAGCAGCGAACTGGTTCGGGGTTTCGCCGTAAGCGGCAACGTAAGCGGAAACAAATGCCTGGGTCTTTTCATCCTGAGCGTCAGCAGCGAACGGAGTCAGCAGCATCAGGCCCTCAGCCAGGGAGGTATCAAAGCCCTCAACATCCAAGATGCCGTCCATGCCATCGCAGCCGAAGAAGATGGGCTCATAGCCGGTCTTGTTGGCGGTGGTCAGGATCTGAGAAGCCTCGGTGTAGTAGATGGGCAGGAACACCAGCTCAGCGCCAGCTCCTGGCACTTGCAACCTGGGTGGACAGGTCGCTCTTGTTGTCGCTGGTGAAAGCTTCAGCAGTGACGATCTCAAGGCCCTTGCTCTCAGCTTCGGTCTTGAACTTGGCGTAAATGCCGGAAGAGTAAGCGTCAGAAGAGTCATAGATGACGCCGATCTTGGTAGCCAGAGCGTTCTCGGCAATGTAGTCAGCGGATGCAACGCCCTGGTTGGGGTCGGTGAAGCAGATCTGGAAGACATTGTCGCCGGTTTCGATAACGGTCTGTGCAGAGGCAGAAGGGGTCAGAACGAACATGTTATCGTTGACGCTCTCAGCAGCAACTGCCAGGGTCGGGGTGGTAGTAACGGGGCCAGCCAGAACCTGCATGCCCCAGTCTTTCAGGGAGTTGTAAGCGTTGACGCTCTTTTCAGCATCGTGCTCATCGTCCTCGAACTTCCAGTCAAAAACATCGCTGCCGTTTGCGGCGTTGATCTCTTTGACAGCCAGTTCTTCGGCGTTCTTAACAGCATTGCCGTAAGTTGCAGCAGCGCCGGTGATGGGGCCAATGCCGCCAACCTTGATGGGGGTGCCGGTGTAGGAGCCGGAAGCAGCGGACTCGCCGGAAGCGACGGTGCTGGAAGTCTCGGAAGAGACAGTGGAAGTAGCTTCGGAAGTAGCGGTGGAACCGCAGGCGGCCAGGCTGACAGCCATGGAAGCAGCCAGCATTGCACTGATGACCTTTTTGTTCATTGTTATTCCCTCCTAATAATTTACAGCCTCCGGCGGGCAAACGCCTGCCGGAACGGGTTGCACAGCCCATAACTGTAATTTAAATTAAAGTATACCGCTAAGTTGGCAAATCTTCAATACGGAATATCGGCATAAATTGCAGATGGAATCCAAAGCCTTTGTGGCGGTTTTGCACAAAGTTTGGTTACAAAATATTATCAAACTACCATATTGACAAAGTTTGTAATAAAAAAATGAAAAACCTGGTTTTAAGGGTTGAAAAACGCGGCGGAATTAGGCATAATAGTTGGTAAACATGAAAGGGGTATCTTAAGATGAAGCTTTTGGAAGACCGCATTCTGCGCGATGGGCAGGTCCGCCCGGGCAATGTGCTGAAAGTTGACTGCTTTTTGAACCACCAGCTGGATGTTGACCTGCTGGATAAAATCGGCGAGGAGTTTTACCGCATTTTTAAGGATGACGGAGTAAACAAGATTCTGACTATTGAGGCATCCGGCATTGCGATTGCCTGCATGACGGCTCGCCACTTTGATGTGCCCGTGGTGTTTGCCAAAAAGGCCAAAAGCAAAAACATTGATGGCGATGTGTACACTTCCACGGTACATTCTTATACTTACGGCAAAGATTACAATATCACCCTGGCCCAGAAGTTCCTTGGCCCCAATGACCGTGTGCTGATTCTGGATGACTTTTTGGCAAACGGCAAGGCCATGCGCGGTCTGTTGGATGTCTGCCAGCAGGCCGGAGCCAGTGTGGCGGGTATCGGCATCTGCATTGAAAAAGGCTTCCAGCCGGGCGGCGGCGAGCTGCGCCGCGAGGGTTACAAACTGGCCAGCCTGGCCATTGTGGACGAAATGGGCGATAACGGCAGCCTGAAGTTCCGCGAGACGGAGTATTAAGAGAGATTGCTTGGTTTCGTATAATTGGGACGATCCGATATTTATCATCTGCATTAACGATTAAAAAAGCGGCGTGATTGGGTTCACGCCGCTTTTTGTTTATGCTTTTATTGGGGAGGATGATAAATCGTTCGGGTTCTTCCTCGGCGCAATGAGGGCATCGCACCTTACAGACATCTTGCGGGGCACAGCGAACAATAACACGCTTTACATCGTATGGATATACAGCCGCGAGGCTCTTTCTCGCCATCGCCCTGCACCATGCAGTAAAACTGCCAGCCGTAACGCTCATAAAACGAGGTGTGGTCAGTAACAAGGTTAAAGTGCGCGCCGCATCCATGCCGTTGGCTGCTAACGTTACGCCGCATTCCGGCGCGGGGCAGCGTGCTGCATGTGGCATTTGGCCGTGTGTCCCCTGGTACCAACCGCGGTATTACGGTAAGTTTTGCCTGCTGCAGGCATGGAAAAAGACAAAAAGAATGCCAGGGACACTTCACTTTTTGAATCACTCAAAAAAGCAAAGCTCCCCTGGCCGGTTGCACCACTATATGGTATAACTCTGGATTGTAAAGTGGTTTATGTGTAAGAAATCGGCGAAGCATCACATCATTTTGCCATAATCAAAATCATTCTGCTTTACCCCACGGAATTACAGTTTAACCCGGACAAATTCATGGTGGATGGCGGGCAGAATGGTTTCCACCAGGTCTTTTGTGCGCAGGCGCAGGCTGGAAGTATTGATGCAGGGGTGGCAGCCCACATATTCACTGTTCAGCACATCTTCATCGATCAAAAGCTGCACATGGTTTTCGGTATCGTTCATCAGGCCCAGCACACTGACCGAGCCGGGAGTGATATCAAGGAACTTTTCCATATATTCCGGTTTGGCAAAGGACAGGCGCGCGGAGTGGATCTGGGCGGATAGATCCTTGGTGTGGAACACCTTGGTATCCGGGATCATCAGCAGGTAAAACGCGGTTTCCTGACGGTTACAAAGAAAAAGATTTTTGCAGATGACCGCCTGCAGCGTTTTGTCAATTTCCTGGCAGACTTCCATCGTCATGGCCGGGGCATGGTCAATGCGGTTATATTCGATTCCAAGACGATCCAGCAAATCATAGGTACGGGTTTCTTTGGCCAATCTGCCCGTAGTATCCATCGGGCGGCCTTTTTGCAGTTCCATCAAAACATTCCCCTCTCTTCGATTTGTATGCTGTCTATTATATCACAAATCGTGCCAGCCCGCCTGCAAAAATGTGGTTTCCGTTCAGGTTTTCGGATTCTGTTCGGTTCAAGTTTTCCGCAATCGCATAATAATCCGTACGCCGCTGTTATAAACAAAATCATTCATTCGATCATCATGCCTCACTTTCGATTTGCATTTTTATTTTTAAGGGATACTTTGCGTATACGTCCCTCATGTAGCATGAGAGCAAGAGGATTCCAGAATTTTTCTGTGCTAAACTGACATTTAATTCTTAAATATTGAATAAAGCGATTGCGCCGTTTCCCCATTCAGAACAGGTCTAGCATATTATTGAGATAAATTTCTTCGCGGACGCGCAGCTGGTATTCTGGCTTTGTCATATAGTAAAGCAGAAACTCCAAAATTAAGCACTGCCAAGCCCACGGCCCTCAATTTTGAAGTTGGAAAAGCCCATGGGCAGATAGATATTTTGAATATCCTGGATGCCAATAAAACCGGGGTTGTCCATTGCTTTTGAAAAGCGATACCCTTCCTGTGCGCCAGGGGCTGCGCAGCGGTGGTCGGGGCAGGTTTCGCCAAGGTTTTTACGGCTTACATTTTCATAGCAGCACTTTCTGTCCTTGCAGCCAAACCAGCAGCATTCATTGCAAAGGAATTCCACTTTATCTTTCTGGGGCTGGGGCAGGTTGTTCAGCTGTTCAAATTCTTTATTTAACCGGAAATCCGGCACAACATAGCGGAAGTCATCCCGATTCAATTCCGCCTGTAACTGCGGGAATTCCGTGAGCACCTTGGTTGTAGATGAAACAAAGTAAAGCCCCGGATAACGGCTTTCCAGATATCTGAGCAGCAAGTCCGAATGGACAATAACGCCGTTTTGTGCGCCGCCGCTATTTTCAAACAGCTTACACAGGGCGTTGCACTTTATGTCCGCCAGGTGTTCTTCACGCAGCAGTGAGTTACTGAATGTCAGCCGGGCGGATATCCCATATTCGCGCATCAGATCCATAACATCTTCGGGGTCCTGCACGCCAAAACTTGTGCGGCCGCCACCCCAGATGCAGTCGCCCAGGGCCCCATAAATGGACCGATGGCGCACCAGTGTAAAAATATTCTCTGTGATGATAGAACAGCGGCAGAAACATGCGGTACAGCCCATAAAATTCAAACAGCCCCGGCAGATGATAATATGCCACGCCGGGCTTTGAGGTATTCTTTATTTTATCGTCCATCTTGCGTTTTTGTGCGCTCCCCTTCCAGTGTGATTTTTCAACTGCTTTATTTTAGCATCTTTTTCCGCTGAAAGCAAAGCAGGCAGCAAAAAGGCGGGCAGTTGTTTTTCGTCGCTGCCCGCCCAAATGTAACTTGTTATTTTGTTTTGTGGGAACTGTGTCAGTCATCCAGCTTAATTTTCTCTTTCAGCACCACGCAGCCTGCCATATCGCCAATAACGTTCACGCAGGTAGCGCCCATATCGCATAGGGTATTGATGCTGATATAAACGCCCATCACGCCAGCCGGGAGACCCGCCATGGTAGCCAGCGCGGCGAACGAAGCGATTGCACCACCGGGGATGCCGGGGGTGCCCACGGACAAGATCACATTTGCCAGCAGGATCACAATCATCATGGAGGTACTGACCTCAACGCCGCAGGCGTTAGCGAAAAACACGATCATGAACGACAACACGATGGAAACAGCATCCATGTTGACCGTTGCGCCCAGAGGGATAGCGATACTGGTAATTTTATCGGATACGCCCATCTTGTCCTCCATGCACTGCTTGCTGAGGGGATGGTGGCCGAACTGGAACAGGTGCCAAAGGCGTTCAGAGCTGCCGGCAGGCAGGCTTTAACAAACTTTGCCGGGCTTGCCTTGCCAAGGAACTTGACGGAACTGCCATACACGATAGCGGCAAATGAGAAGAAGGTAACATAAAGAACGACCAGCAGGGTTGCGAGGGAAAGAATAGTTTCCGTGCCGTTGGCTTCCACCACCGGAACAATGGTGCAGAAACGCCGATGGGGGTAAAGTACATCACGGTGCTGATGATTTTCAGGCAAACCTCGTTGCCGGATTCAATCACTTTCAGCAGCGGCTCGCCTTTTTCGCCGATTGCAACAAGGGTAAAGCCGATGATAACCGCAAAAGTCAGCACCTGCAGCATATTGCCGTTGGCAAAAGCAGCCACCGGATTGGCGGGAATCAGGTTTTTGACGGTGTCAAGAATGCTGGTCATTTTGCTGGCCTCGATATCGGAGGTTGCCATTTCAAACCGAACGCCTTTTCCAAGATTGATAGCTCTGGGGATAATCAGCCCCGCAAAGCTTGCCAGCGCTGTAGTGAGCAGGAAGAATATCATGGCACCGCCGGTGATTTTTCCGGTGGTTTTGGCGTTGCCGATGCTGGTAATGCCCACCACGATGGAGCAGAACACCAGCGGAAAGATCATCATGTTCAGCGCATTCATGTAAATGCTGCCAAGCAATGTGGTAACGGTCAGGACCACATCAAAGCGGCTTGCCAGGAAAAGCCCGGTCAGGATACCAAGCACCAGACCGATAAAAATTGCACTGGTGATGTGCTCCTGATACCGTGTAAAGAGTGACTTTTGGGTTGCTGTGCTGTCTTGCGTGGAATTCATGTCGGTAGCTCCTTTTGAATTTTGTCTTTTTTTATTATATTCCTTTAGGGAGGATTGGACTAGGGAGGATTGGACAAGAAAAAACTTCAACTTCAGCACAAAAAGCCACTTTATATTTACGATGTACCGCTTCACGATCACATCCACGAACTTCGGGTCAAACTCAATGCCCCGGCACACATGGTCTGTTTTCTCACCGGCAATCAGCGTAGAGCCGCTGCCAAGGAACGGATCGGTTGCCCTTACAAAATTAATACAATCACACGATTGTCTATTTGGCACTTGTGAACGATACGCACAGTGTGCAAGGTGTGTGCATAATCGAACGATAGCTTTTGTGCGTACATCGGCGGCACCTCCCTTCTTAGAAATTCAGCGTGCTTTATGCGTTCTTCTCATCTTCTCCATCGTTGATCTCCGGCAAATTTCCATTACCAAATGAAGAATTAATTCCTATAGCCGCTCCTACTACAGCAGCAACAGCTAGCGTGCCAAATAGAAACTTGCTGCCTATTCTGTCCAGAAACTTTTTATTATTCAAATCCGCATCAGCAATCTTGTCTGCAACAGCAATCATGTCATTTGTTATAGATTTACACTCTTCCTCTGAAATATTCTCTTTCTCCAAACGTTTTGAAAGAGCATTAAGGATTGTCTGATACCCATTTATAACGGCATCTTGGCTTTCTTTATTTTTCTCTAAAATACTAGTACAAGTCTGCGTATACTGTTCTATTGCTGCCTTTCCAAAATCCGCATATACAGGAAATTGATTTATAATCGCTATCGCAACTTCTTTATCCATATAAGGTATCATTGATGCAAATTGCATCACCTTATCTTTTGATAGGTTGCGAAACGAATCAATCTTTAAAGCATGCTTAACTGCATCTTCGCTCACATATCTTTTGGGTAGATTTTTCACAGCTTCCTCCTGCTACTTTGCAACGACATTCTCTCCATCTGTATCCAATTTTTTCAGTCTTTCAATGTATTGATGATTACTCTGCACTTTTTCCACTGGCTATCCATTCATCAAGTTCAGAACGCTTAAACTTCCAGAGTTTCCCCACACGATGTGCCGGAATGTCTGGTTTTTTCTTTATCCAGTTGCGCAAAGTGACTATCTTTATTCCTAAATACGCCGCAGCATCATCAATACTTATGTAATTGTCATCCATTAAATTATTATCAATCATGTAATCACCTCTGCGGTTTGTGAAATAAACGCAAAAATACAGATTATATTATATCTTTTTCTGAATCAAGTTTCAAGTAGTTTTCTGATATTTTATCATTTTATCTGTTATTTCATTATATTTGCTGATGCTTGCTTGATTGCACACACTGAACGATAACCAGCACCCTCTACACGATAGCTCACTTTGAACGATACCTCTTTCTGCTATCGTTCGTTGTTTGCACCCACTCATTCTCCCAACTGCTATCTGCTGCTCATCAAGCACTGCAAAAAAGAAAAAAAAGAAGGCTTCAGAAATCAAGCATTTCAAAAAGCCTTATATCAAGCGATTTTTAGCATATTCTGTTGTCTGTGCGTATCGTATCTTTGTATCAATCCAATGGTCTTTATTTCAAGGACGATGCCATTGGTCATGGTAGAGTTTCGGATGGGATACTGGCAGAAATTGAGGATAATCACATGCGTGAAAGAGACACAAAAATCGGATTAGCTGAACAAAGACAGGTGGCTTTTCTGGAGATAGCGTTCCAAATTTTACCACTCAAAAGCAAACAAAAAAGAGCACCCTAAGAGGTAAACTCTCAAAGTGCTCTTTCAGAAAGTAATCAGCTAATTAACCCTTAACAGCGGCGGCAACTTCAGCAGCGAAGTCGTCAACGCGCTTTTCCAGGCCTTCGCCCTTGATGAAGTGGGTGTACTCGACGATCTTGATATCGCCGCCCAGCTTCTTAGCGGTAGCGTTCACATAGGCGTTCACGTCCATGTTGCCATCCTTGATGAAAGCCTGATCGACCAGGCAGTTCTCCTTGTAGAACTTGCCCAGACGGCCGGTAGCCATCTTCTCTTTGATAGCGTCGGGCTTGTTGGCGGCCTTCGGATCGTTAGCCATCTGAGCGATGATAATCTTCTTCTCGTTCTCGATAGCCTCAGCAGGCACAGCCTCACGGTTCAGGTAGCTCGGGTTTGCAGCAGCGATCTGCATTGCAATATCCTTGCCAAACTCAACGAACTCCGGCTTAGCAGCAACTTCATCGGTGGTATCGAACTTAACGATAACGCGTGGGTGCCGCCGCCGTGAACGTAAGCGGCGCAATGGCCTCATAGAAAGCAAAACGGCGAACTTGATGTTCTCCTTGATGACCAGAATCAGAGCTTCAGAGCTTCGTCAACAGTGCCTTCGCCCATCTTGCAGCCCATCAGAGCCTCAACATCAGCGGGCTTCTGCTCAGCAACAACATTGGCCAGATCTTTGGTGAACTCAACGAACTTATCGTTCTTGGCAACAAAGTCGGTCTCAGCGTTGACTTCAACAACAACAGCACCGTTAGCGGTGGCAACAGCGTAAACCATGCCTTCAGCAGCGATACGGCCAGCCTTCTTAGCGGCAGTAGCCAGACCCTCTTCACGCAGAATCTCGATAGCCTTATTGATGTCGCCATCAGCTTAACAAGAGCCTTCTTGCATTCCATCATCCGCAGTCAGTCTGGCGGCGCAGTTCCATAACGTCCTTTGCAGAAACAGCCATGTTCATTCGTCCTTTCTGAATTTAGGTGTACAAACAGTTTCGGGCGGGATCGGGCTTATTCAGCTTGGCGGCCTCTTCGGCAGCGGGAGCATCCTGCTTACCTGCTTGCCTTCCAGCACAGCATCAGCATAGCGCCGGAGATCAGCTTGACAGCGCGGATAGCGTCGTCGTTGCCGGGGATGACGTAATCGATCTCATCGGGATCGCAGTTGGTATCAACGATAGCAACAATGGGGATGTTCAGCTTGCGAGCTTCGGAAACAGCGATGCGCTCCTTGTGCGGGTCAACAATGAACATAGCCTTCGGCAGGGTCTTCATGTTCTTAACGCCGCCCAGGTACTTGTCCAGCTTAGCCATCTCCAGCTCCAGCTTAACAACTTCCTTCTTCGGCAGCAGGTCGAAAGTGCCGTCTTCCTGCATGGTCTTCAGCTGCTCCATACGGTCGATGCGCTTACGGATGGTGCGGAAGTTGGTCATCATGCCGCCCAGCCAACGAGCGTTGACATAGTGCATGCCGCAGCGGGTAGCCTCGTCACGGATGGACTCCTGAGCCTGCTTCTTGGTGCCAACAAACAGGATCTCGCCGCCGTCAGCAGCAACATCGCGGACAAAGTTGTAAGCCTCATCGAGTTTCTTTACGGTCTTCTGCAGGTCAATGATGTAGATGCCGTTGCGCTCGGTGAAGATGTACTTTGCCATCTTGGGGTTCCAGCGGCGGGTCTGATGACCGAAATGCACGCCGGCTTCGAGAAGCTGTTTCATAGATACGACTGCCATAGTTAATTTCCTCCAAAATTTAGTTTTTTACCCTCCGCATCGCTACTTGTTTTCTAACCTTTTTACGTGTTACGGCAAAAAAGGCACAAAAAAACAACGCAATGCGTGTGTATTGCTATAGTATAGTAGCACAAGGTGCAGCAAAATGCAAGAACTTTTTTTCATTATGCGAAAATTCTTGCCTGCACGGCGCAAAATATGCACCTTCACAAAAAAATGCGGCCCATATACAGGGCCGCACGAACTTACCGCATCAGATGGAAATCGCCTGTGCCACTTCGATCTCCATCGGGTCAAGGTATTTGTGCATCGACAACGCCACGTTGACATCATAATCCACGATCTTACCGCCGGACAGGGCAACCACGCGGTTATAAATGCCCTTATCCAGCAGGTCCACTGCATGGTAACCCATCAGGGAGGCATTCACACGGTCACGCACGGTAGGTGAACCGCCGCGCTGGATGTGGCCCAGAACAGTTGCACGCGAATCAACACCTGTTGCAGCCTGGATCTGGTTGGCCAGGGTCTGGGCATCGGTAACGCCTTCCGACACAATGATGATGAAGTGCTTTTTGCCGGTAACCTGGGTCTGGCGCATACGCTGGAGAATGTCACGCTCAAAGTCGAACGGACGCTCCGGCAGCAGCACAGCCAAAGCACCGGTAGCAATGCCGACGTTCAGCGCAATATAGCCTGCATGGTGGCCCATAACCTCAACAACACTGCAGCGGTCATGGCTCTGGGTGGTATCACGCAATTTATCAATGGCTTCTACCGCGGTATTCATGCTGTATCATAGCCAATGGTATACTCGCTGCAGGCAATATCGTTATCAATGGTGCCGGGAATGCCAACGCAGGGAATGCCCTGGTTCGCCAATGCGCGGGCGCCCATGAAAGAACCGTCGCCGCCGATGACCACGAGGGCATCAATGCCAAGTTCCTTACAGCGTGCAAGGCCTTTGGCCTGGCCTTCCTTGGTTTTGAACTCCAGGCAGCGGGCAGTATACAGAATCGTACCGCCGCGGTGGATGATCTCCGACACGCTGCGGACGTTCATCTCGTAGCATTCGCCGTTGATCAGGCCGTTATAACCGCGCTGAATGCCCATCATGCGGTAGCCCTTGGAGATGCCTGCGCGGACAATGGCGCGTACCGCTGCATTCATGCCGGGGGCGTCGCCGCCGCTGGTCAGTACACCGATAGTTTTGATTTCCTTAGCCATAAAAATGTCCTCCTGTTATAGTTGAGCCGCGCAGAGCGGCCCAATGAAGAAAACGCAAAACTGGTTTTCCCCGGCAGGCATTTTCCGGCGTACCACCGGGCAACCTGCCTATTTTTTAACATACTCCCCTGCCTGTTATTATACCATACCAGCGGCCCAATTTTATGGATAAAACGCGCAAAGTACATGGATTTATTTTGCCGCTTGTGCCGTTGTGAACTTTACATGGTCAGCACCCAGGATGCGTTCCAGCTCCTGGCGCAGCAGCGGGTGATCCATGGCCCACATACTTTGCGGCGCACGCACCCGCTGGCCGGAATCTTCAAATTTGAAATATACGGGTGTGGGGCCGTCAAAAATATTTTGCAGCAGGTTTTCCACCTTGTGCATCTGGCACATTCCCGCGAGGCACCAGCAGCCATATGCTTGGGCAGCGTACCCCGCTGCCGCGCTGATGCGCTGGGAACGGTTCTGGCCAAAGCTTTGGGATGGATCATAACCATCGACCGGCAGTACGCTTTCCACGATCAGGCGGGTGCTTCATCCTCTTTAACGGAAGCGCGGCCAGTGGTGACAACAACGGCGTTCTCCTGCAAATACGCACGGCAGCTGGTCAGCACGCGGGGGAACACCAACAGCTCCATTGTGCCGGTCAGATCTTCAATGGTAGTAAAGGCCATCAACGTATTGGACTTTGTGGTCATGATCTTGTTTTTGACCACGGTACATACCAGGGTAACCGTCTGGTTATCAAAATCCCTGGCATTCTCTCCCTGCAGCTGAGCGATGGTACAGGTGGAGATTTTTTCGATCTTTTCCCGGTAAGCATCCAACGGGTGGCCGGACAGGTACAGGCCCGAGACCTCTTTTTCCATTTTCAGCAGCTCGCCGGAATCATACTCACGCAGGTTGGGCACCTGATAATCATCGTTCTGGGGGGCTTCCTCGGCACCGGCCATGGCGCTGAACAAATCCAGCTGGCCATCCAGATTCTGGCGGGCATCGTTTTCAACAATGCGCAGTACCGTTTCCACGCTTTCCATCATGCCGTGGCGGCTGGGTTCCAGGGTATCAAAGGCACCGGCTTTGATCAGGTTTTCCAGCGCACGGCGGTTAAGCATGTTGCTGCGCATCCGCTTGCAGAAATCGTACAGGCTGCGGAATGGGCGGCTTTCGCGCTCTTTGATGACCGCTTCAATCAAATCACGGCCAACGCTTTTGACGGCGTTCAGGCCAAAGCGGATGCTCTGCCATCCACCGTAAATCCGCCGCGGGATACATTGATATCCGGCGGCAAAACCTTGATGCCAAGGCGCTGGCATTCGGACGAATATTCAATCACCTTGGCGGTGCTGTCCAGTACGCTGGTCAACAGCGCAGCCATGAACTCGCGCGGGTAATGGCACTTGAGATAGGCTGTCTGGAATGCCACATAGGCATAGCAGGCCGCATGAGATTTGTTGAACGCATAAGAAGCAAAACTGACCATATCGTCATAGATCTCATTGGCCACGGCTTCCGGGATTCCGTTCTTCACACACCCGGCGCACTCTTTGCCCGGCTCAGTACAGCCATGCACAAAGTGCTCTCGCTCGGCTTCCATGACTTTATGCTTCTTTTTGCTCATGGCGCGGCGCACGTTATCAGCCTGGCCAAAGCTGAAGCCTGCCAGCTCGCGGCAGATCTGCATGACCTGTTCCTGATAAACGATACAGCCGTTGGTAACATCCAGGATATGGGCCAGCTGGGGTGTTTTATAGGTGACTTTATCCGGCTCCCTGCGGTTGCGCAGATAGGTCGGGATAGAATCCATGGGGCCGGGGCGGTACAGCGAGATAAGGGCGATGACGTCTTCAAGGCTGCGGGGGTGCATACTGACCAGCACCTGGGTCATACCAGTAGATTCAAGCTGGAAGATGCCCTCTGTTTCGCCCCGTTCCAGCATAGCATAAGTAGAGGCATCGTCATAATCCAGATTGGCAATGCGGAAATCCGGTTCATGCAGGCGCACGGCGGCTTCGGTATCATGGATAACGGTCAGGGTTCGCAGGCCAAGGAAGTCCATCTTGAGCAGGCCAAGGCGCTCAATTTCCACCATGTTGAACTGGGTAACCGGCAGACCATCGTTGGTGGAAAGCGGCACATACTCGGTAGCCGGTTCGCGGGTAATCACAACGCCCGCCGCATGAGTGGAAGCGTGACGCGGCATGCCCTCCACTTTCAGCGAGGTATCGATCAGCTCATGCACCTGGGGTTCAGCGTCATACATTGCTTTTAGGTCCGGCGAAACCTCCAGCGCATGGTTCAGCGTCATTTTCAGTTCAGTAGGAATCAGCTTGGCCACCTTATCCACGTCCTGGTACGGCATACCCATCACGCGGCCGACATCGCGCACGGCGGCACGGGCGGCCATAGTTCCAAAGGTCACGATCTGTGCCACATGGTCACGGCCATACTTGCGGTTGACGTAATCAATCACTTCCTGGCGGCGCTCGTAACAAAAGTCAACGTCAAAGTCCGGCATAGAGACACGTTCCGGGTTCAGGAAGCGTTCAAAAATCAAACTGTAGCGGATGGGATCAATGTCCGTAATACCGACACAATAGGCCGCCAGACTGCCCGCACCGGAGCCGCGGCCGGGGCCAACCGGGATATCGCGGCTTTTGGCGTAATTGATAAAGTCATACACGATGAGGTAATAGTTGGTGTACCCCATCTTTTTAACCACGCCAATCTCGTATTCCAGGCGTTCACGCAAGGCATCCGTTACCTTGCCGGGGTAGCGGCGTTCCAAGCCCTCATAACAGAGCTTTTCAAAGTATTCCTGGTTTTCCATGCCGTCCGGAGCTTTGAAATACGGGAGCTTGGTATCGCCAAACACAAAGTCAAAGTTGCACTGTTCTGCAATTTTGTTGGTGTTCTCGCAGGCTTCCGGCACCATGGAGAACAGGTCATACATTTCATCGGTGCTTTTTACATAGAATTCCTCGGTCTGAAACTCCATGCGGTCCACATCGTTGACGGTTTTGCCGGTCTGGATGCACAGCAGAATGCTCTGCATCTTGGCGTCCTCGCGGGTGATGTAGTGGGAGTCGTTGGTGGCAACCATGGGGATGCCTGTCTCCCGCGAAAGGCGGATAAGCTGCGGCAGAACGGTAGTGTCTTCTTCCAGGCCGTGGTCCTGCAGCTCAATATAATAGTTTCCCTGGCCGAACAGATCGTTATAGTAAAGAGCAATCTGCTTGGCGCGCTCATAGTCCCCTGCCAGAATCGCCTGAGGGACCTCACCGGCGAGGCAGGCGGAAAGGCAGATCAGGCCTTCGTGGTACTGCTCCAGCAGGTCATGGTCAATGCGCGGCTTGGAATAAAAGCCTCCAAGAAACCGGCGGATACCATTTTGATCAGGTTTTTATACCCAGTTTCATTTTTGCAGAGCAGGATCAGGTGGTTGTTGCCGTCAATGCGGTTGACCTTATCAAAGCGGGTGCGGGTGGCAACATACACCTCACAGCCAATGATCGGCTTGATGCCTGCGGCTTTGGCTGCATCATAAAAGGCAACGCAGCCGTACATAACGCCGTGGTCGGTAATGGCAACGGCGGTCTGGCCCAGCTGTTTGATATAGTCAAACAGGCGGTCAATACGGCAGGCGCCATCCAGCAGGCTGTACTCAGTATGCAGGTGCAGGTGGGTGAACTGTCTTTGCGGTTGGTGTGGCGTGGTTTCTGGCATAATGTATCCCTTTGCTGCTGTGGTAAAATGCGGAAAAGCCGCAGCAGTTACGCAGCGGCTTTGCGTGGTTTATTGCGGAGATGGTGCGATGTCCTGTCCTGCTGGTTCCGGCTCTTTAAGATTTTCCTGCTCTTCCGGCTGTGCTGATGCAGCGGCGTTCAGGCGAGCGGCAGCTTCCTGGATCCGCTTGAACCGGTGGGAAAGCCCTGCTTTGCTGACAGGCGGGTCAAACTTTTCCGCCAGTTTGGCAAGCGGTATTTCGGGGTACTGCATCCGCAGGCGGGCAGCCTGCTGCAATGGTTTGGGCAGGGTCTCCAGCGCGCCGGCCTCTTCCAGCATCTCAATCGCAAGGCGCACCTGCACGGCTGCCTGTACGGTTTTGCCCATGTTGGCGGTTTCGCAGTTGGAAAGGCGGTTGGTTTTATTGCGCATATCGTTATACATGCGCTGTTCCATGATGCGCATGGCGGCGTTGCCCGCGCCCATAAAGGTCAGCAGATCTTCCAGATGGTCGCTGGATTTGACATATACGGTGTTGGCCCCCTTGCGCACGGCGCGGTGGGGATTGAACTCATACTGGGCCAGAATGCCTCCAGCTGCTGCGAAAGCGAGTGCCGGGGCGAAAGGAACTCAATGTTATATTCCTTTTCCGGGTCGGTTGCCGTACCGCAGCATAAAAATGCAGTGGAAATGAAAAACGATCCGCATTTCTGGCATTTGAAGCAGTCCGGCCGGATGCGCAGGGTGGTTTCGCGGCCAGTATGTCCAAACAGGTTCAGCATTTTTTGTACCTGTTCGGGGTCTTTTACGCTGAACTCATAAATCAGGCCGGTGCCGCGCCCCTTGGAAATTACGGTACCGGTAATGCCGCAGCGGGCATACAGCTTTTGTGCCAGCTGGGCAATGCCCTCGTTTTCGGTCTGCAAAACCACGCCGCGGTCATCAAAATACTTGCCAAAGCAGGCAACCGCGTAAGCTGCTGCGGTAACACAGCAGCTACGCACGATTTTGCGGTGCAGTATCTCGTTTTTAACGTCTTGGGAAAACTCACGTTTGGTGTTCACACTCTCTTTATCGGGAGATTTGGGATGTATCAGCCGTGCGGCGGGCATCGCGGTGCTGCACGCTGGGCTGGTAACCAAGCTTTGTGCAGTACTCCCCGATCTTGCGGGCAAAAGTGATAGAACGGTGCTTGCCGCCGGTGCAGCCAATGGCGATCATCAGCTGGCTTTTGCCCTCCTTAACATACAGCGGCAGCGCATATTCCAGAAAGCTCTCTATCCGGCGCAGCAGCTCCTGCGATTCAGGGAACTTCATCACATAATCCACCACTTCCTGGTCCAGGCCAGTCTTTTCTTTCAGCTCTGGCACATAGAACGGGTTGGGCAGACAGCGCACATCAAACACGATGTCCGCTTCCTGCGGAAGACCGTATTTGAAACCAAAGGAAACCACGTTGATAGACATGGCACACTGACCTTTTTGCAAAAACAGACTGGAAACACGTTCCCGGTTTTGTGCAGTAGAAAGCAAAGAGGTATCGATCACATATTTTGCACGTTCCCGCAAGGCTGCAATATCTGCCGTTCTTTGGTGATTGCCTCACTGACCGGGATCCCCTCGCTGATGGTCATGGGATGCACACGGCGGGTTTCTTTATAGCGGCGGCGGATGGCGGCATCGCTGGCATCCAGGAACAGGATGTCATAAGGCATTTTCTTTTCGTCCAGCGCTTCCAGTGCCTCATTGGTTTCCTGAACAGAATGCAGGCCGCGGATATCCATCACGACCGCAAACGCGGCTGAGCTGGTTTTCGCCCTGCTGGGCAAAGTCCAGGATACGGGGCAAAAGGCCCGCCGGGATATTATCAATGCAGAAAAATCCGATATCTTCCAGCGCGTTGACCGCCATGGACTTGCCTGCGCCGGAAAGGCCGGTTACGATCAAAAAGTTCATCCTGTTGTTCCTCTCTCATTCAGCGGGGCGGAATACCGTTCCTTGCCTGGCAGCATCAAGATGCGGCATGGTTATTCCACCACGCGGATCTCGCGTTCCAGGGTGCAGCCGGTTTTTTCCAGTACGATCTGCCGCACCTGCTCCGTCAGGCTGACAACATCCGCGCAGGTGGCATTACCCAGGTTGACCACAAAGCCGCAGTGCTTTTCACTGATGGCTGCCCCGCCCACGCGGAAACCGCGCAGGCCGCAGTCCTCGATTAGCTTGCCGGCAAACTGGCCCACAGGCGCTTGAAGGTACTGCCGGCGGACGGGTATTCCAGCGGCTGCTTTTCTTTGCGACGGCGCATATATTCCTGCATGGCGGTATGGATCTCCTGTGCATCACCGGGGTGCAGGGTAAATTCCGCTTCCAGGATGCACCAGGAGCACCGCTCAAAAATGCTGGTGCGATAACCCAGCTGCAGTTCCTGCACAGGCAGGGTTTGCAGATGCAGGTTTTCGTCCAAGAACGTAACAGCTGTCAGCACGTCCTTTATTTCTCCGCCGTAAGCGCCCGCGTTCATATACACAGCCCCGCCCACCGTGCCGGGAATACCGAAGGCAAATTCCAGCCCGGCCAGGCTTTCCTTCTGGGCGGTGTTGCAAAGAGCGGAAAGCATCATGCCAGCCGGGGCCAGCACCTTGGTGCTGCCATCCGGCTGGGCCTGCATGGAAAAGCGGGAGTTTAACCCCGTCAGGCAGATAACCGCCCCGCCGAACCCTGCATCCGAAAACAGCGTGTTGGAACCGTTGCCCAGCAGATAGGTGCGGACTTGATATTGGCGGCACAGTTCCAGAATACGGGTCAGCTGCGTTACCGTGGCGGGCACACAAAAAAAGTCTGCATTGCCGCCAATGCGGAACGTTGTATGCCGCCCCAGGGATTCATCAAGGCTGACAGGCAGGTTTTCTGCCTGCAAAGCTGCAAGAAATTGCTCGTTCATAAGCAAACCTCACAAACGGCTCAGATAGAATTTGCCAGGGCTGCCGCGCCGATCACGCCGGCATCGTTGGTCAGCACACAGGCACGAATAGCGGGCATTTTGCCGGTGGTAATGTTTTTGGTTTCTTCCTCCACATACTTGCGGATGGGTGCCAGCAGGGTTTCTCCCTGATTGGAAACACCGCCGCCAATGCAGATGGCTTCCGGCTCAAAGGTATTCACCACGTTGGAAATGCCGCAGGCAACATATTCGATCCAATTATCCACAACAGCCTTGGCGGTTGCATCGCCGGCTTCCATCGCGTCAAAGGGGATCTTGGCGTTCACATGGTCAATATCCCCCGCCAGTTTCCACATCATGCTCTCGGGGTGCCGGGTCATCGCTTCGCGGGCATCCTCCGACAGAGCGCGGGAGGAAGCATAACGTTCCCAGCAGCCGTAACGGCCGCAGTTGCACTTGCGTCCACCCTTTACAATCACGGTATGGCCCATCTCGCCAGCAGCAAAGTTGAATCCGCGCAGAATCTTGCCGCCCAGGATAATGCCGCTGCCAATGCCGGTACCAGCGTGATAACAACGGCATCCTTGAAGCCCTTTGCGCCGCCTGCGATGTATTCGCCAAATGCTGCTGCGTTGGCATCGTTTTCCACATAGACCTTGCAGCCGAGCAGAGCTTCCAGGTCAGGCCCCAGGTTCCAGTCATAGTAGCCGAAGTTGGTGTTATAGCCCACAAAGCCGGTGGTAAAATTCACACTGCCCGGGGTACCGATGCCACATAGCTGACATCTGCAAAATCAATCTTGCAGTCTTTGGCAACAGCACGGCACAAATCTGCCAGTGCCCGCTCCAGGTCCTGCGCCGGACGCGGCAGGCGGGTCGGGCGGGTAATTTTGCCCACAATGTTGTAAGCTTCGTCAACAAGGCCTGCCGTCATGGTAGTGCCGCCAAGATCGATACCAATGGTGTATTTCATAAGATTTCTCCTCCTATATATTCTGCACAGATGCGGCCGTGCAGTTTTAGCTCATTTACAAGGTTCTGCCGCGTGGCGTTTACCACAAGTTCCTGCGGGAACTGCATTTCCTCCAGCATCGCCAGCAGCGGGGGCATGTTGCCTTGCAGCTGGGTGGTGCTGTGGGCGTCGGTATCCAGCGCAATATGGCAGCCGTTTTTCAGGCAGGCGGCCAGCAGCAGCTTCATGTTGGGGATACCATCCCGCCGCACATTGACGGAATTGCCGTTGAGCTCCACAACCTTATGGTTTTTGGCGAACGCTTTGGTTACAAGGTCATAGTCATAGCGGTAATTCTGCTGCTCGGAATGGCCGATGCAATCCACATAAGGGTTTTCGGCCACAGCCAGCCACAGGCGGGTGGCTTCTTTTTCGGTCAGCAGACCGGGGATGCAGGGGCTGTGGATGGATGCCACAACCCAATCCAGCGCCCGCAAACGGCTTTGGGCAAAATCCAGCCCGCCGTTTGTGTCCATCACATTGGCCTCCGCGCCGTACATCATCGCAACGCCGTGCAGTACCAGCGGCAAGCGTCTGGTTGGCAAAATGCCACATGTGCGGGGCATCCGGCATAGCCGGGCCGTGGTCGGTAATGGCCAGCGCCGCATAGCCGAGGGCGGCGGCTTTGGCAGCCATTTCATCTAAGGTATTAAATGCATGGGTAGCGCTTAAAGTATGGGTGTGAAGATCCGCAATGATCTGCATACAGATGGTACTTCCGTTTCTAGTGATAAAATGATAATTTACAGCCAGGCTCAGAACCCGCTCACATCGTTCTGCAAGCCAAGGCGGTTGAGCAGTTCCTGCGCCGCGTTATAGCCCATCTCTTTCTGGCGATTGTTGATGGCTGCAGTTTCCAGGATAACGGCCAGGTTACGGCCGGGCATAACGGGGATCAGCATACTGGGCACCTTAACGCCAAGGATATCATAGGTGTTGCTTTCCAGGCCGGTGCGGTCATAATTCTTGGTGCGGTCCCAGGCTTCCAGCTCAATGACCATTTCCACCTCAACGCTGTTTTTGACCGCGCCGATACCAAACAGGCGCGCCACGTTGATGATGCCGATGCCGCGCAGCTCAATAAAGTGGCGGATGTTCTCCGGTGCCATGCCCATGATCTTGCTGCTGGAAACCTTGCGCAGCTCCACAGCATCGTCCGCAATCAGGCGGTGGCCGCGCTTGACCAGCTCAATGGCCGTCTCGCTTTTGCCAACGCCGCTGTCGCCAAGGATCAGGATACCTTCGCCGTATACTTCCACCAACACGCCGTGGCGGGTGATGCGGGGGGCGAGCTCGGTGCTCAGTGCCTGGATCAGGGAGCTCATCAGCGGGGAGGTCATCTCAGCCGACTGCAGCAGTGGCACGCCGTACTTTTGGGCAAACTCCATCATTTCCGGCAACGGCTCAAATCCGCGGGTCAGGATGACTGCCGGCGGCTGGAAAGAGAAAAGCTTTTCGAGATGGGTACGGCGGATTTCCGGGTCCAGCTCATTCAGGTAGGAAAGCTCAGTCAGGCCGATGATCTGGATCCGGGTGCGGTCAAAGTACTGATAGTAACCGGCCAGCATGATGCCGGGGCGGTATACCTCGGCGGTATAGACCTTGAACTGGTCAAGATCCTTGGGGGTGTAGGCAACGGTCAGATGGGATTCGCGCGCAAGCTTGTCAAGGCTGACGAAAAACTGCTCCACGGAAAATGCGCCCCTTTCCAATTTTAGTTATGGTATATCGTTTTAGGTTTGCGATCAAATGGTTTTGTTAGTATTATAACGTACAGGATTTTTTTTGTACAGTCATAGCCGAAATAATTTTGATTCTTTCCTTGTTCCGGGGGTGAAACAGCAGGGCTTTCCCTGCCGGTTCTGCCGCACAGGTGTCCGCGGCGCTGCGATATTTCAATCATAATTCACCACAGAAAAAATGCCCGCAGCAAAGCAGGCATTTTCATCTTAATGCAAATTATGGGGCACGTTATTCCGGTTTAGCAGCCAGCTTTACCGCACTGCTGCGCACCCAGCATCCAGCCGGAAGAGCGCTGCCGACGCCGCGGCAACGGCCAAAAGGTAAACGCCAAACAAGAGCGCGGTATCCCGCCGGGTCATGGCGGCCAGGTCAAAGTTTTCCACCAGGCGCAGAATGATGACATGGTGGGTCAGAAAGACCGCATAAGAATACTTGCTGAGGAGCGCACACGTAATTTTGCAGCCGGCACCCAGTGGATGCAGCCCCCCAGCTGCAA
>ENA-OQAA01000572-OQAA01000572.1-human-gut-metagenome-genome-assembly--contig:-NODE-572-length-24495-cov-2.151182_pt1 | contig 24495 bp, 38 predicted proteins | sample MGYA00242489_ERZ504515 | MGnify/ENA primary metagenome ERZ504515 (study PRJEB26092, sample SAMD00036237) | human gut metagenome | host: Homo sapiens | study: EMG produced TPA metagenomics assembly of... | reverse complement strand
TATTGGAAGTATTGGAGTCTACCTTGTATCCGGTTTTGCGAAGAACTCCAGAAGATCAATGCCTGGAAGTGTACGATATGCAGTTTGACGGCAGAAACCGACGGTACTATAAGGTGACGGATCGAGGAATGGCACAGCTGAATCTGTATCGCGAGGAATGGAAAGTGTATTCAAAGAAGATCAGTGAGATATTTGAGGGAGGTGTGACTGCATGAATCGAATAGAATTTATGTTAGAGCTGGCAGCGCTTTTGCAGGATGTGCCAGTGGAAGAGCGAACAGATGCAATGCAGTATTATAATGATTATTTTGATGCGGCAGGAGAAGAAAATGAACAAAAAGTAATTTCGGAGCTGGAAAGCCCAAAGAAAGTTGCAGAAAAGTTAAAGGCAGGCCTGGATGGCAGAAGCGATCTGGGAGGAGCCTTCACAGAAAATGGTTATCAGGATTTTCAGTTTGACAGTCGGAAAATGCCGGTATCCGGAGAGTATCCATATGAGCAGAGTCGGTCAGAAGAACGTGGTACTTATGAAAATGAGAGACACAACAGGACAGCAAAGGTGATTTTGCTCGCTGCGATTATTCTTATAGGAGCGCCGATCGTGATACCGCTTGTGATTGCAATTATCGGTGTCATCTTTGGGGTGGTGATCGGGATTGTAGCAGCAGTGGCAGGGATTGGTATGGGAACGATTGCAATTTTGATTTCCGGAATTTTTACAGCAGGTGTAGGAATTGTCCACATGTTTACGGCTGTCGGAGAAGGATTGCTAGTAAGTGGAATCGGACTTTTGCTTACCGCGGTCGGATTGCTTGGATCGATGGCGGTTCTGTGGGTGATTTTGAAGGTGGTACCATTTCTGTTTCAGGGAGCTGTAAATATTTGTAGAAAGATTTTGCAGAGAGGAGTGAGAAGATGAAAAAAAGGTTGGAAAGCCGGTGGATCATAGCAGGTGTAGCGGCAGTGACCGGAGGGATGTTTTGTATTGCGGGTGTTGTGCTTGGAGGAAGAGCAGATACAATTGAATTTAACGGAGAGCATGTTTTCGACTTCTTTTCAGGGGAACTGTTTGAAGATGATCTGTCGGAGGTGGCCTCTCCGTATGGGGCTCCTGAAGAGCAGTACACAGGGAGTGAAAGAGAAAATCTTTTTACAGATGTAAAGCGGATGGAAGTTGAGATGAGTGTAGGTGAGATAATCGTAGAGGAAACAGATGGAGCAGAAATTCAAGTAACGATTCCAGAGGACTTCAGAAAAATCCAGTGTTACCAGGACGGTGAGAAACTGACGATCGAGAATACAGAGCGAAAGTCAAAACTGGGAAAGAGCGTAGAACCGGTCGTGATTGGGATTCCAAAAGGATACCGTTTGGAATCGTTTCAGTGTGAGATTGCAGCAGGTGAGTTTACTGCGGACAAGCTTCGCGGTGGTCATGTGGAAATCAGTGCGGGAGCAGGAGATGGTTACGATTGAGAAGTCGATGCAACGACAATGACTTTAGAGGCTGGTGCCGGGGAAATTGACATTATGGAGGCAGTTGTGTCAGAAGGGGAAATCGAATGTGGAATGGGAGAAATATATCTGACACTTGCAGGGGAAGAGACAGACTATGAATGTTTCACAGAGTGTGGAATGGGAAGTGTGTGGATCGGAGATGAGGAATATACGGCGCTGGGATCAGAAAAACGTATCCATCCGGGAGCAGAGAAAAAGCTTGCTATCAAATGCGGCGCCGGGGAAATTACTATTGACTTTTCTGAGCAGGAGTGAAACACTGTTCATAGGAAAATTAATTTACAGAGTGTTTTTTAAGAAAGGGGAATTTTAGAATGGAACAGAAAAGATTATACAGATCAACAAGAAATAAAATGATATGTGGAGTATGCGGAGGAATAGCAGAATATTTCAACATCGATCCGACACTTGTAAGACTTGGAGTTGTATTGCTCAGCTTGACAAGTTGGGGAACGGGAATTCTTGCCTATTTTATCTGTTCGGTCATTATTCCGGATGAGCCGAAAGAATTTTAATATGTAGAAAACTTTAGGGTGACATAAAAAGCAGCGAACAGCTGCTTTTTCCTTTTAGATCATAGAGAAGTCCATGGGAAGTGAGGAGTCTGTATAAATTAAAAAAAACAGGGAATATTTACAAATATCACAATGGATTTAATAGAATTAGGAAATTGCAGGAAAAGGGGAGAAAAAAAGAATGTCACGGAAAAAGGAAAAGAAGATTGTATTAAGTGAATTAGAGCCAGAAGAACGGTTGAAATATGAGATTGCAGAAGAACTCGGACTCCTCAATCAGGTGATGGAAAAAGGGTGGAAATCACTGTCGTCGAGGGAGACCGGAAGAATCGGAGGAATCGTAAAAAACCGTAGAAAAATGTTTAAAAACTGTGAACAATCTGAGGCAGGGGTTGAAAAATAAGAGATTATTTGATATAATCGTACGACTGGGAGAAGGAATTTTTTTGTGCGTAAGTATTTCTCCCGAAAGAAAAAATGCATAATAATTCTTGATTTCTACTTTCTTTTTTTGCTGTTTTGCATTAAGATATATACAGATATGTAGAAATGTAGAATTTATTAAGCGGAGGAGAAGAATATGATATCAAATCAGACACTTCAGAACACCATCGAAGGCTTGAAGGGAATTACCCGGATCGATTTGTGTGTAATGGATACAGAAGGAAAGGTACTTGCAAGTACATTTACAGATACAGAAAATTATGAAAGTGCGGTAGTGCCGTTTGTGGAATCACCGGCGGACAGTCAGGTGATCCAGGGCTACCAGTCTTTAAGATTTTGACGAACATCAGCTCGAATATATCTTAATGGCGAATGGTGGAAGCGAGGATGTATACATGGTCGGTAAGATCGCGGCATTCCAGATCCAGAATCTTTTGGTCGCTTACAAAGAGCGTTTTGACAAAGATAATTTCATCAAGAACCTGCTTCTTGACAACTTACTGCTTGTAGATATCTATAATCGGGCGAAAAAATTACATATTGACACGGAAGTGAGACGTGTTATTCTTATAGTTGAAACGTCCCGGGAGAAAGATACGGGGATGCTTGAGAGTGTGCGTGTACTTCTGGGCAGCAAGACAAAGGATTTATCACAGCTGTGGATGAGAAGAACATCATCGTTGTGAAAGAGCTTGCAGCTAATGAAGGTTACAAAGAGATGGAACAAGTTGCAAAGAACATTCTGGAGATGCTTCAGTCAGAGGGCGAGGAAGATGTTCACGTTGCATACGGAACTATAGTAAATGATATCAAGGAGGTATCCAAGTCCTACAAAGAGGCGAAGCTTGCACTGGATGTAGGAAAGATCTTCTTTAATGAGAAAGATATCATCGCATACAACACACTTGGTATCGGAAGACTGATCTATCAGCTGCCGATTCCGCTTTGCAAGATGTTTATCCGTGAGATTTTTGAAGGAAAATCACCGGACGATTTTGATGAGGAAACATTGACGACGATCAATAAATCTTCGAAAACAGTCTGAATGTATCGGAGACATCAAGACAGCTATACATCCACAGAAATACACTTGTGTACAGGCTGGATAAGCTGCAAAAGAGCACAGGTTTGGATCTTCGTGTGTTTGAAGATGCAATCACATTCAAGATTGCTCTTATGGTAGTGAAATACATGAAGTACATGGAGACCTTGGAGTATTAGTGATAGGAGGACATATGATAGAATTAAAAGATGTAACGAAGGAGTATTCAAAAGGAGTTGCGGCTCTGAATGGAGTATCTGTGAAGATCGAGCAGGGCGAATTCGTGTTCATCGTAGGGGACAGTGGGTCAGGAAAATCTACTTTGATCAAGTTGATCATGAAAGAATTGGACCCGACATCCGGCACGATCATCGTGAATGGACAGAATCTGAACCGTATGAAGCACAGACATATTCCGAAGTACAGAAGAGGGCTTGGAGTTGTGTTCCAGGACTTCAGACTTTTAAAAGACAGAAATATTTATGAGAACATTGCATTTGCCCAGAGAGTTGTTGAGACTCCGACGCGTGTGATGAAGAAGAAAGTACCGGCAGCGCTTTCACTTGTAGGACTTGCTCAGAAATATAAGATGTTCCCGAAGGAACTTTCCGGAGGAGAACAACAGCGTGTAGCAATCGCAAGAGCAATCGTCAATGAGCCGTCAATCCTTCTGGCAGATGAGCCGACAGGAAATCTTGACCCGACAAACTCATGGGAGATCATGCAGTTGCTTGAGGAAGCGAACCAAAGAGGAACAACCGTATTAGTCGTTACACATAATCAGGAGATCGTAAACGAGATGCAGAAGCGTGTAATTACGATGAAGAAAGGTGTCATTGTCAGCGACGAGAAAAAAGGTGGGTATATAAATGAGGATTAGTACAGTAGGATATACGATGAAGCAGGGAGTTAAGAATATCGGAAGAAACAAGCTGTTCTCGCTGGCATCAGTTGCAACGATGGCGGCATGTATCTTCTTATTCGGACTATTCTTTTCCGTAATTCTTAACTTTAACTACATAGTCAAGAAGGCAGAAGAAGGGGTAGCGATCACTGTATTCTTTGAGGAAAATCTGGAAGACAGCAAGGTAGAGGCAATCGGAGATGCGCTGAGAGATAGGGACGATGTCTGAAGGTTACTTACGTTTCGGCAGATGAGGCGTGGGATACATTCAAGGATGAATACTTTGGAGAATCCAAAGATCTTGCCGAGGGATTTAAGGATGACAATCCGCTGGCAGGATCTGATAACTATGAAGTGTATATGAAAGATGTAGAGTCACAGAAAGAAGTCGTGAAATTTGCTAGAAGGACTTGATGGAGTCCGCAAGGTCAATAAGTCCGATTGTTGTTGCAAAGACATTGTCGAGTGTCAATAAACTGATCCTCTATGTGTCTGCGGCGATCATCTTGATTCTGCTGATTGTAACAGTATTTTTGATCAGTAACACAGTTACGATTGGTATTACGGTCCGAAAGGAAGAGATTGCGATCATGAAATACATTGGTGCCAAGGATTATTTTGTCCGTGGACCATTTATCGTTGAAGGTATTCTGATCGGTCTTGTCGGGGCAGCAATTCCGCTGACAGGATTGTATGTCGTATATGACAAAGCAATTGATTACATTATGACCCGCTTTAGCATTCTGAATAACATTTTAGATTTCATGCCAGTGTGGGATGTGTATAAAATCTTATTGCCGACAGGTCTTCTTCTTGGAGTCGGAATCGGTTTTATCGGAAGTTTCTTTACGATCAGAAAGCATTTAAAGGTATAGGTGAAAATATGAAATTAAGAGGAAAGAAGATAGCGGCACTATTCCTTGCGTGTGCGTTATGCAGCGGAAGTGTCATGCCAGTGTCAGCAACATCTATTTCTGAGACACAAAAAAAGGGAGAGCAGTTGGAAGAGCAGAAAAAAGCTGCGGAAGCCGAGAAAAGCTCGCTTGATAATGAACTGAACACAGTCATCCAGGAACTTCAGAAAGCGCAGGATGATATGTCTGCGAAGGAAGAGCAGATTGAGTCTGCTGAGAATGAGCTTGTAGAGGCGAAAGTAACTGAGAACAATCAATATGAGAGCATGAAGAAACGTATCAAATACATGTACGAGAATGGAAATGTGGAATTTATCGAGATCATTCTCAGTGCAGAAAATATCTCAGATTTTCTCAACAAAACGGAATATGTGACTAAGATCTCGGAATATGATAGAGATATGCTTGTAGAATTTCAGAAGACGGTTGAGCAAGTGCAGAAGAAGGAAGAAGAACTCCGTGCAGAGTACGAGGAACTGTCAGCACTTCAGACGACACTTTCTGAGAAGCGTGCAAGTGTAGAAACACTACTTTCTAATAAGAACATTCAGATTGCAAATCTGGAATCTGAGATTGGAGAGAACGCAAAAGTATTACAGCAACTGATCGCGGAAGCACAGGAGGCCGAACGGCGTCAGAAGGAAGCTGAGGCGGCGCAGTTAGCAGCACAGCAGCAGGCGATGAACAACAATGCCGGACAGAACAATCAGATACAGGCACCTTCGGGTGGAAGCAGTACCGGTGGAAGTACATCTGGAGGAGTGATTCCGCCGTCATCAGGCAATGTGGTATCCGGCAGCGGGTATTTTACACACCCATGTCCGGGGATGACATATCAGTCAAGTTACTTTGGAGAAATCCGAGAGTTTGAGGTCGGAGGCACAAAGGGCATGATTATGCAGCGCCGGAAGGAACACCTACATATGCAGCAGCGGCAGGCACTGTCCTGATTGCGAATTATAGTACATCAGCAGGAAACTGGGTTGTCATCCAGCATGACAATGGACTTGTTTCAAAATACATGCATCATTCTGCACTGACAGTATCTGCTGGACAGAGAGTAGAGAAAGGTCAGCAGATTGGATATGTGGGAAGTACCGGACAGTCGACAGGACCACACCTTCACTTTCAGGTAGAATTAAACGGTGTGGCAGTGAATCCTTCAAATTATATGTAAGACGGGTAATCATATGGAGAATAAACATAGTTTTTTAAAAAGGGGCGCTCTGTGGCGCCCTTGCTATGTTCATAGGGGGAGGTGCCATTTTTGGCGGAGTTTCCCTTGGAAAGAATGTAGCAGAGAAAATCAGAAAGAATGAAAATAACAGTATTCAGTCATCGGAGAGTGTGCTGAACGCGGAATCAAAAGAAAAGCTGAAAGAGATTGAGAAGATTATTGACGAGCATTATCTTCGGGATACAGATACAGAAGATCTGGAAGACGGTATGTATGCAGGAATTCTGGCAGGTTTAAATGATCCGTATTCGACTTACTATACGGAAGAAGAAACAAAGGAACTTTTTGAGACAACATCAGGAGAATATATTGGAATCGGAGCGGCGATGTCTCAGAATCTAGACACAGGAATCATTACGGTAAGCAGAGTCTACAAAGACTCTCCGGCAGAGAAAGCGGGAATGCGTTCGGAAGATATTCTCTATAAGGTGGAAGGCGAAGAAGTGACCGGTGAGGAACTGGATGAAGTTGTTGCAGATATCAAAGGAGAAGAGGGGACAGAAGTCATATCACTGTTTTACGCGGGGAGGAAAGAGAAGAGATTGAATTGACGGCTGTGCGAGGAAAAGTCGAAGCTCAGACAGTCGAGTTTGAGATGAAAGAAGACCAGATTGGTTACATCAGTGTTTCTGAATTTGACAGTGTGACGATGGGACAGTTTGAACAGGCGCTTACAACATTGGAAGAGCAGGACATGCAGGGGCTTGTCATTGATTTGAGAAGTAATCCAGGTGGAAATCTTGATACAGTCTGCAATATGCTGGAGCTGATCCTTCCGGAAGGAACGATTGTTTCTACAAAGGATCGGAGCGGGAAAGAAGAAGAAATCCGAGGAAGTGGAAAGAATGACTTTGATACTCCGCTTGCAGTTCTGGTAAATGGATATAGCGCAAGTGCTTCTGAGATTTTTGCCGGAGCAGTTCAGGATTACAAGATCGGTACGATCGTAGGAACGACAACATATGGGAAAGGCGTTGTCCAGCAACTATTTCCACTCGATGACGGAACTTGTGTCAAGGTGACAATCTCTGAGTATTTTACTCCGAAGGGAAGAAATATCGACGGGAAAGGAATCGAGCCGGATGTTTCGGTAGAGTATGTCAGAGATGAGGAAGATCCGGAGGCTGACAATCAACTGCAGACTGCGATGGATGTGCTTCGGGAACAATAGAATACAATGTACCAGTGTACTGAAAAATCAGTGCAGCATGGAAAGAATTTATCCAAAGTGATGAAAGAGAAGGAATGTCAGAAGGGAACACAAATTTGACATTCCTTTTTTGTGCTGCTATGATAAAATAAAAATAGTATGATGACAGACGGGGACCTGTCTGTCGGAAGGTACAGTACACTGGGAAGAAGGATAGAGCAGTATGAGAGTATTAATCAAGAATGGGCATGTTTTGGATCCGGCTACGGGAGTGGATGGGATCTGTGATGTGCTGACAGAGGATCAGAGAATCATCGGTGTCAAAGAACATATTGAAGAGCAGGCGGATCGGGTGATCGATGCGAAAGGCTGTTATGTAATGCCGGGATTCATTGACCTTCATGTACATTTAAGAGATCCGGGATTGGAATATAAAGAAACATTAGAGACAGGCGGAAAGGCAGCAGCGCACGGAGGTGTGACAACGGTCTGTGCGATGCCGAACACAAAACCGGTCATCGACACAAAAGAGCGTGTGGAAGATGTACATACGCGTGCGAAGGAAGATTCGCCGGTGCATGTGATCCAGCTTGGTGCAGTCACAGTCAGTCAGGCAGGAGAAGAACTGGCTGATATCGAAGGAATGGCGGAGGCAGGATGCCATGCGATCAGTGAGGATGGGAAGTCTGTGATGAATGCATCTCTTTACAGAGAAGGAATGAGAAGAGCGGCAGCAAGCGGAATGCTGTCTTTGCACACTGCGAGGATATTCATATGGTAGAAGGTGGTGTCATGAATGCCGATCAAAAGGCAGAGGCACTCGGACTGAAAGGAATTACAAATGCGGTGGAAGATGTAATCGTTGCAAGAGATATCCTTCTTGCAAAAGAGACAGGGGTACAGCTTCATCTGTGCCATTGTTCGACTGCGGACAGTGTGCGTATGGTCGCTGAGGCAAAGAGAGATGGACTTCCAGTGACGGCAGAAGTATGCCCGCATCACTTTATTATGACGACAGACGATATTACAGAGGATGATGGAAACTTTAAGATGAACCCGCCGCTTCGCAGCAAGCAGATGTAGAAGCACTTCGCGAAGGACTGAAAAATGACATCATGGATGTGATCGCTACCGATCATGCGCCGCATGCAGAGCAGGAAAAGGACAAATCCATGAAGGATGCTGCATTTGGAATTGTAGGTTGGAGACATCGGCAGCACTGACTTACACAGAACTGGTGGAGACCGGAGTGCTTACTCCAATGCAGATGGCAGAGAAGATGAGCTATAATCCGGCAAAGATCCTCGGGCTTTCCGAGGAAAAGGGTTCGATTTCTGAAGGGAAGATCGCGGACATTGTCATCTTTGATCCATCGAAAGAATATGAGATTGACAAACATACATTTTCTCAAAAGGAAAGAATACACCATTCCATGGAAGAAAAGTAAAAGGCGAAGTGCGCTGCACAATCGTGGACGGCGTGCCGGTCTATGAAGGATAAGAGAAAGCTTTGCAAGACAGAAGAAAGATAGAAAGACATATCAGTGGAGGAGAGAAACATGATCAACAAGTTAGTAGCAAATATTAAGAAGACAAACGCACCAATCGTAGTAGGATTAGACCCGATGCTCAACTATATTCCGGAGCATGTACAGAAGAAAGCATTCGCAGAGTTCGGGGAGACTTTAGAGGGAGCAGCAGAGGCAATCTGGCAGTTCAATAAAGAGATCGTTGACAAGACTTATGACCTGATCCCGGCAGTGAAGCCGCAGATCGCTATGTACGAACAGTTTGGAATTCCGGGACTGGAAGCATTTAAAAAGACTGTCGATTACTGTAAGGAAAAAGGACTTGTGGTGATCGGAGATATCAAGAGAGGAGATATCGGATCTACATCCGCTGCTTATGCAGTAGGGCATCTCGGACATGTGCAGGTAGGAAGCAAATCTTATGCACCGTTTGATGAGGACTTCGTGACAGTCAACCCATACCTTGGATCGGATGGGGTCAATCCATTTATCGACATCTGTAAAGAAGAAAACAAGGGTCTGTTCATCCTTGTGAAGACATCCAACCCATCAAGCGGAGAGTTCCAGGATCAGCTGGTCGACGGCAGACCGCTGTATGAATTAGTTGGAGAGAAAGTTGCTGCATGGGGCGAGGCACATATGGGTGACGAATACAGCTACATCGGAGCCGTTGTAGGAGCAACTTACCCGGAGATGGGAAAAGTTCTCAGAAAAGTGATGCCGAAATCTTACATTCTCGTACCGGGATACGGAGCACAGGGAGGACAGGGAAAAGACCTCGTACATTTCTTTAATGAAGATGGACTGGGAGCAATCGTAAACTCTTCCCGTGGAATTATCGCAGCTTACAAGCAGGAAGCTTATGCAAAATTCGGTGCCGAGAATTTCGGAGATGCATCAAGAGCAGCTGTGGAAGCAATGGTGGCAGACATCAGCAATGCACTGAACAACCGCTAATAGAATGATAAAAAAGATGAAGTGATAGAGGAAGAACATTATGGCAGAGAGAGAAAAAGAGCAGGCACTTGTTGTCTCCCAGGAATGTCTTGCAGATGGGATTTTCAGCATGTGGATCCAGACAAAGGCAGCAAAGACAGCAAAAGCAGGACAATTTATTTCCATGTATACAAATGATGGGAGCAAACTGCTCCCACGTCCGATCAGTATCTGTGAGATTGACAGAGAGGGAGGAAAGCTTCGCGTCGTATATCGCGTGACGGGAGAAAAGACAGGGACAGAACAGTTTTCAAAAATGAAAGCGGGGGATACAATCCCGGTGATCGGACCGCTTGGAAACGGATTCCCACTGATTGAGAAGAAAGCATTTCTGATCGGTGGAGGAATCGGAGTACCTCCGATTCTGGAACTTGCAAAATCACTGAACTGTGAGAAACAGATTATCGTAGGATACCGTGATGCACAGACTTTCTTAAAGGAAGAACTGGAAGCAAATGGAACACTTTATATTTCCACAGAAGACGGAAGTGTCGGAACAAAGGGAAATGTTATGGATGCAATCCGCGAACATAGTCTGGAAGCTGATATTATCTATGCGTGCGGTCCGACACCAATGCTCCGTGCACTGAAAAGCTATGCAGAGGAAAACGGAATCGAATGTTACCTTTCCCTTGAGGAGCGTATGGCGTGTGGAATCGGCGCTTGTCTTGCATGTGTGTGCAAATCAAAAGAGAAAGACCACCACAGCAATGTGAATAATAAGCGGATTTGCAAGGACGGACCGGTATTCTTATCGACGGAGGTGGAATTATAATGGATATGCGTGTAAATATAGCAGGAGTAGAATGGAAAAATCCTGTGACAGTTGCCTCCGGGACTTTTGGTTCTGGTGCAGAGTTCTGTGATTTTGTAGATCTTAGCAAGCTCGGAGCAGTCACGACCAAAGGGGTGGCAAATATTCCATGGGAAGGGAATCCGACTCCGCGTGTGGCAGAAACTTACGGAGGAATGATGAATGCAGTCGGTCTGCAGAATCCGGGGATTGATCTATTCTGTGAGCGCGATATCCCGTTCCTTCGTCAGCATGACACAAAGATCATTGTCAATGTCTGTGGACGCTCGAAAGAAGATTATTGTGAAGTTGTAGAACGTCTTGCAAGTGAAGATGTAGATATGCTGGAGATCAACATTTCCTGCCCGAACGTCAAGGAAGGTGGGATTGCATTCGGACAGAATCCAAAGGCGGCAGAGGAGATCACAAGCGCAGTGAAAAAATATGCGAAGCAGCCGGTCATCATGAAGCTAAGCCCGAATGTAACAGATATCACAGAGATGGCAAAAGCTGTGGAGGCAGGAGGAGCCGATGCAGTATCGCTGATCAATACACTGACTGGAATGAAGATCGATGTACATCGAAGAGCATTTGCGCTGGCAAATAAAACCGGCGGTGTCTCTGGTCCGGCAATTAAGCCGATCGCAGTCCGCATGGTCTACCAGGTGGCAAATGCAGTCAATATCCCGATTATTGGAATGGGCGGAATTGCTACAGCGGAGGATGCGATTGAATTTATCCTCGCAGGGGCAAGTGCAGTATCTGTTGGAACTGCAAACTTCATCAATCCAGGTGTCACAGCCGAGATCGTGGATGGAATCGAAGCGTATATGAAGAAATATCAGTTCGAGACTGTGAAAGATATGGTTGGAATTGTAAAATAGAGAAGAGAAAACAGTAAATCAAGCAGCTGCTGCCTGAAGATATGGAGGTAGAGAGATGGAACAGTATAAGAAAGAGTTTATTGAATTTATGGTGGAGAGCAATGTGCTCAAGTTTGGAGAATTTACATTAAAAAGCGGAAGAAAATCTCCGTTTTTCATGAATGCGGGAGGATATGTGACTGGTTCTCAGTTAAAGAGACTCGGGGAGTATTATGCAAAGGCAATCCACGATAAATACGGAGATGATTTTGACGTTTTATTTGGACCGGCATATAAGGGAATTCCTCTCGGAGTAGTGACAGCGATCGCATATAGTGAATTGTATGGAAAGGAAGTCCGTTACTGCTCTGACAGAAAAGAAGAGAAAGATCATGGAGCAGACAAGGGAAGCTTTCTTGGAAGCAAACTTCAGGATGGCGATCGAGTGATCATGATCGAGGATGTGACGACATCAGGAAAATCCATGGAGGAGACTGTGCCGAAAGTAAAAGGGGCAGCAGATGTAGAGATTGTAGGTCTGATGGTATCTCTTGACCGTATGGAAGTTGGAAAAGGCGGAGTGAAATGTGCTCTGGAAGAAGTAAAAGATCTCTATGGATTTGAGACAAATGCGATCGTGACGATGGCGGAAGTAGTAGAGCACCTGCACAATAAAGAATGCAATGGAAAAGTAGTGATCGATGATGAGATCAAGTCTGCAATTGATGCATACTATGAACAGTACGGAGCAAAATAGACAGGAGAGACTTATGAACGAAAAGATTTATAAGACGATGACGACAGTCGGCGCAGGAAATATAGTTCTCGGTGTGATCATGATCGTGACCGGGATCGCAGCAGGAGTGATCACAATCGTAGGGGGTGCACGCTTACTAAAGAATAAATCCGGTCTGACTTTTTTAGTCCGGAAAGAGAGGAATCATTCTGAAAGGGTGCAATGGTGAAGTATAAAGAAAGAAAACGTCTGCGTATCCTCGGGAAAGTGTTGTTTGTATGTTATGTGTTGTTCATTATATACTTTCTGCTTTTCTCAGAGTGGTATGGGCGTACTGGGGAAATGAGCGAGTATCGTTACAATCTCGTTCTGTTTAAAGAGATTCGGCGTTTTCTGACATATCGTGAGACACTGGGGACTTTTGCAGTGCTCACGAATGTTGTCGGAAACGTAGTATTTTTGTGCCATTCGGTTTCTTTATGCCGATGGCAAGCAAATACCGCAGCTTTTTTATGACGGTATGTTACAGTTTCGGACTCAGTCTTTGCGTGGAAGTATTTCAACTACTTACAAGAGTAGGATCTTTCGATGTGGACGACCTTCTGTTAAATACAATCGGAGGGCTCGCAGGCTACATACTGTTTGTCATATGCAATGCAATAAGGAGAAGATACCATGCAAAGAAGTGAGAGAAGACGAAAAAAAAGACAGCGAGAATTAGAAAGACAGCAGAGACGGCGGGAAAAAGAAGTACAGCGCTATCAGAAAAAAAGAAACCGCTATGGAGAAGAAAAAGTGATCCGCCATGCGAAGCATGGAGTTCGTTCTACCCTTATTGCTATAGCGGCCATCGTACTTCTTTCTCTTCTTGTTACAGTGTCGTACGTTCAGGAAGGAAAAGTAGCAACAATGATCGGTGCGTTGGGAATTTGCGCCTGGATACTTTCGGGAGTTGGGATTTTCTTTGGAATGATCGGACTGCGGGAGCGAGAGCGGAAGTATCTTACATGCCGGATCGGAATTGTATGCAATGCCGCTTTGTTTGTCGGTTTGGCAATAATATTTTTCAGGGGGATATAAGTTTATGTGGAACGAACAGTGGAAAGAAGAAAATGAAATATTTCACGAAAGACACGATCTGACGATCGAACGTATCCGAATGATCGGTACAGAGCAGACTGCCGCAGAGCAGTTTCGTCCATACTTCAGACATGTGGCAGAATTTCTTCTTTTTGTAGAAGAAGTAAGAGCAATGGTGGAAGATGGATCGTGGGAAAAACTTTCATTTGATGAGATGAAAGAAATCAATCACAAGCTGTATGCAGACATTTCAGAAGAAAATTACGGAACATCGTATGCAAATCCAGCTTGGGCAGTAGAAAAACTCGGAGAAGACTTTGGAACTTTTTTAAGTTTTCTGTATACTGAGATGCGCGCTCAGATAGGGTATGCCTATGAAGGAAAATTAAAATACAATACAATCTGTAATGAGCTGTTTATTGAAATCTATAATTGTTTTGAAGATGCACAGTGTCCGGAGTTCAGAGAACTTAAGGAGATCGTGTACTGGTATGCAAGTGATTATTGTGATGTGTTTCTGGCAGATCGGATCGAAGAGCAGATCTCACCGGATTGCGGTGTGTTTGTGCCGATGTTTGCAAAGACGGATGTCAGTGATGAGCGGTTTATTTTCCGTACCGGAGAATGGATCACAGATTATGAGATCCAGACGATGCGTCACCTGAACAGGCTTCCAGAAGAGACGATCCAGAAGATGGCAGATACCTATACAGAAGGATTCCGAAGAGGATTTATACTTGGCGGCAAAGATCTTTCAAAGAAAAAGACGGTCAATGTGCTGTATTCCGCAGGGTTTGAGCGGATGATCCAGTATGCGATACGCAATTTTGAAAAAATGGGATTACGTCCGTTGATCTTTCGTGCAGCAAACAGTGTTGTGACCAAGAAAAACCATCAGAAATCCGGTTATTACGGAGCGGTCAACAAACAGTTTGAATATGATCACAGAGCAGACCAGGCATTGTTCCTCGATAAAAAATATACAGAGCGGAAGCTGGATGTGATCAAAATACATATGAGAAACAGAAAGAGCTGGCGGCATGTTATGCGGGTCCGGCATGGATCGATCCATTTGGAGAACCACCGTTTTCACCGGAGAGAAAGTCGGAGGTATTCTCCTATACAGATAAGCAGGAAGAACTGCTGCAGGCATTTGCCAGTAAGTCCAGCCAGATGATCAATCAGTATATCAAGGGAGAAGAGAGAAGCTTCACGATCATCTCGTATCCGAAGCCGGAGATTGGAGAAGACTACGAGGCAATCTTTAACGATACGATCGAGATCAATGCAGTGGACAGCGAAGTGTATGGACAGATCCAGCAGACGATGATTGATGCCTTGGATCAAGGCGAATACGTGCATATCATTGGAAGAGGAAAGAATCAGACGGATATCAAAGTCAGACTGCAATGCTTTAAATGATCCGGAGAAGGAGACGATCTTTGAAAACTGTGGTTCGGATGTCAATATTCCGGCAGGGGAAGTGTTCACCTCTCCGACACTGGAAGGAACAAACGGAACATTGTTTGTCAGTGAAGTATATCTGCATGGAATGCAGTATAAAGATCTGAAGATCGAATTTCAGGATGGAATGATTACAGATTATACTTGTGCAAACTTTGAGAAAGAAGAGGAGAATAAAACCTATATCCGGGAAAATATTCTGCACAATCATGAGACACTTCCACTTGGAGAGTTTGCGATTGGAACGAATACGACGGCATATGTGATGGTCAACAAGTATCAGATCGCGGATAAGATGACCATTTTGATCGCAGAGAAGATGGGACCACATTTTGCGGTCGGAGACACTTGTTACAGCTGGAACGAGGAGAACCGGGTGTACAATCCGAACGGAAAAGAGATCATTGCAAAGGACAATACTATTTCGATTCTGCGAAAAGAAGATGTGAATAAAGCATATTTTCAGTGTCATACAGACATTACGATTCCATATGAAGAACTGGCAGAGATCAGTGTCATCCGAAAAGATGGCAGCAAGATCGAACTTTTGAAAGATATGAGATTCGTACTGCCGGGGACGGAAAGTCTCAATGAACCACTAGATCGAATGGATGCAGAAAATGCGTAAGATTTTTGGAAGAACGAGTTTAGAAATAAAACCTTATAAGTATTTATAATCACTGATACCGGGCGGGACTGTTGACATCCTTGCCCGGTATTAGTAAAATTAACTTATAAATGAACAAGTATTTATACTGGTAACTTATAAAGGTGCCGGGAAAAAGATGGATGATGGATCATTTCATACTTTGTATTTCCAAGTGCCGGTATTTTGTAAATGAGAAAAGGAGAGAATTATGCCAAAAGTAGGAATTGTTATGGGCAGCGACTCAGACATGAAAGTCATGAGCAAGGCAGCAGATATGCTGGAAAAACTGGGTGTAGAATATGAAATGACAATTATTTCTGCACACCGTGAACCGGACGTATTTTTTGAATATGCAAAGTCCGCAGAGGAGAAAGACTTTAAAGTCATCATTGCAGGGGCAGGTATGGCAGCACATCTTCCTGGAATGTGTGCAGCGATCTTCCCAATGCCGGTCATTGGAATTCCGATGTCAGGAAAGAACCTGGAGGGTGTAGATGCACTTTATTCTATCGTACAGATGCCGCCGGGAATTCCGGTAGCGACAGTGGCAATTGACGGGGGAGTCAATGCAGCGATTCTTGCGGCAAGAATTCTTGCAACATCTGATCCGGAGCTGCTTGGAAGATTGAAAGCATACTCTCAGGAGATGAAAGAGACTGTACAGGCAAAGGCAGAAAAACTTGATCAGTTAGGACATAAAGAATATCTGAAACAAATGTAGGAAAAAGCAGGGAAAGCCTTGAAATGGAGGAAAAAAGATGGATTACAAAAATGCAGGCGTCGATATTGAAGCAGGGTACAAATCAGTAGAATTGATGAAAGAACATATCAAACAGACAATGAGACCGGAAGTGCTGACAAATATCGGAGGATTTTCGGGAGCATTTTCTATGGAGAAGTTCAAAGAAATGGAAAAACCGACATTAGTATCTGGAACAGATGGTGTCGGAACAAGTTAAAACTTGCATTTATTCTCGATAAGCATGACACAGTGGGGATTGACTGTGTTGCAATGTGTGTCAATGACATCGCATGTGCGGGCGGAGAGCCGTTGTTTTTCTTAGATTATATTGCATGTGGAAAAAATGTGCCGGAGAAGATCGCTACGATCGTCAGTGGTGTTGCAGAAGGTTGTAAACAGTCCGATGCAGCGCTGATCGGTGGAGAGACTGCGGAGATGCCAGGATTTTATCCAGAAGATGAATACGATCTTGCAGGATTTGCAGTCGGAGTCGTAGATGAGAAAGACTTGATCACTGGAAAGGAATTAAAAGGTGGGGATGTTCTGATCGGAATTGCGTCTTCCGGAGTACATAGCAATGGATTTTCTCTTGTAAGAAAAGTATTTAAGATGGATAAAGACACTTTAGATACATATCATGAAGAGCTTGGAACTACGCTTGGAGAAGCACTGATCGCACCGACAAAGATCTATGTGAAAGCACTTCGCGGTATTAAGGAAAGCGGAGTGAAGATCAAAGGATGCAGTCATATCACAGGTGTGGATTCTATGAGAATATTCCTCGTATGCTCTGTGATGGTGTGCGTGCAGTTGTGGAAAAAGACAGCTATCCGGTTCCACCAATCTTCCGTATGCTGGCAAGAGAAGGTGAGATTGCAGAAGAGATGATGTACAATACTTACAATATGGGACTTGGAATGATTGTGGCAGTCGATAAAGATGATGTGGAGAAGACTGTTGCAGCAATCAAGGCTGCCGGAGAAGATGCATATGTGGTAGGACATATCGAAGCAGGAGAAAAAGGAGTTACTTTATGCTAAAAATAGTTGTATTAGTTTCCGGCGGGGGGACAAACCTGCAGGCAATCATGGATGCAGTTGAAGCTAAGACAATTACAAATACGGAGATCATCGGTGTCATCAGCAACAATAAGAATGCCTATGCTTTGGAACGTGCGAAGAAGCATGGGATTCCTGCAATGTGCATTTCACCGAAAGATTATGAATCAAGGGAAGCATTTAACGATGCTTTCCTTGACGAGCTTCAACAGTTAAATCCGGATCTGATCGTGCTTGCGGGATTTCTTGTGGTGATTCCGGAAAAGGTGATCAGACAGTACGAACATCGCATGATCAATATTCACCCATCTTTGATTCCGGCATTTTGTGGAAAGGGATATTATGGGCTGAAAGTACATGAGGCGGCACTGAAACGAGGGGTGAAGGTTGTCGGCGCGACAGTACACTTTGTAGATGAAGGAACGGATACCGGTCCGATTATTTTGCAGAAGGCAGTGGAAGTGAAAAATAGTGACACTCCGGAGACGCTTCAACGGCGTGTGATGGAAGAGGCGGAGTGGAAGATTTTGCCGAAGGCGATTGATTTGATCGCAAACGGGAAGATTGAACTGATCGATGGGAAGGCGGTAGTCTGCGGCGAGTAGTGTACCGAAAAGAGTTATTGGTGAGTGGAGATAGAGAACAGATCGGCATAACAGGTCTGCATTCAGAGAAGAATGAGCAGAGAAACGGTAGAAAATCGTAGGAGGCATAATTTATGAAAGTACTAATTGTAGGAAGCGGCGGGAGAGAGCATGCGATCGCATGGAGTGTGTCAAGAAGCAGCAAAGCAGAGAAGATTTACTGTGCACCAGGTAATGCAGGGATCGCAGAGTATGCGGAATGTGTAGACATCGGTGCGATGGAATTTGAAAAGCTGGCAGCATTTGCAAAGGAGAATGCAGTTGATCTGACGATCGTTGGAATGGATGACCCACTTGTCGGAGGAATTGTTGATGTCTTTGAGGCAGAAGGATTGCGCGTATTTGGTCCAAATAAGGCAGCTGCGATTCTGGAAGGATCGAAGGCATTTTCGAAAGATTTGATGAAGAAATATCAGATTCCGACAGCGGCATATGAGAATTTTGATTGTGCAGAAGAGGCGCTTGCTTATCTGGAAACAGCAAAATTTCCAATCGTTCTGAAGGCAGACGGACTGGCGCTCGGAAAAGGTGTGCTGATCTGCAATACGCTGGAGGAGGCGCAGGAAGGCGTGAAATCACTGATGCTTGATCATCAGTTTGGAGCGGCCGGAAATACGATCGTAATCGAAGAGTTTATGACTGGACGGGAAGTATCGGTGCTTTCCTTTGTAGATGGAAATACAATCAAGACTATGACATCAGCGCAGGATCATAAGCGTGCAAAAGACGGAGATCAGGGACTGAATACAGGGGGAATGGGAACATTTTCTCCAAGTCCGTTCTATACAAAAGAAGTGGATGCCTTCTGCAAAGCACATATTTATCAGGCAACAGTCGATGCGATGAAGGCAGAGGGAAGACCATTTAAAGGAATTATTTTCTTTGGATTGATGCTGACAGAAGAAGGACCGAAGGTACTGGAGTACAATGCAAGATTTGGTGATCCGGAGGCACAGGTGGTACTGCCGAGAATGAAAAATGATATCCTTGAAGTGATGGAAGCTTGTATTGATGGGAAATTAGATCAGATTGAGCTGGAATTTGAAGAGAATGCGGCAGTCTGTGTTGTACTTGCATCAGACGGCTATCCGGAGAAATACGACAAAGGGCTTCCGATCAGTGGACTGGAAGAATTCCAGAAACATGAAGGGTACTACTGCTTCCATGCAGGAACAAAATTTGACGGAGATACGATCGTGACAAACGGTGGGCGTGTACTTGGCGTGACTGCGAAAGGAAAAGATTTAAAAGAGGCAAGAGCAAATGCATATGCTGCGACAGAGTGGGTTACATTTGCGAACAAATATAAGAGAAATGATATCGGAAAAGCGATTGATGAGGCATAAAAAGCAGACGGTAAAAAGAAGCATGCGATAGAGAGAAGGGGAAGATGACAGCAGGAAGTGGCTGTGGTCTTTCTCTTTTTGTTTTTCAGAAAGAACATGTGGCGGAAAAAAGAGTGAGGATTTTTTATATACTTTGGAGAAAAGTTGCGCTATAATACGGCTATCGACAAAACGAAGAACAGGAAAGAAGGAGTGAATAGATATGAAGATCAGGAAACTAAGAGAGATCGATTATGATACTGTAAGCCAGTTTATGGCGGAACTCCATAAATTACATGCAGAGAGCAGACAGGATATGTATCGACAGCTGGAGGAAATTGGAACTGTCTATACAAAGGATGAATTTTGCAGTATGCTTCAAAATGATGAAATGATCACGCTTGGTGCGGACACAGAGGAAGGCGAGCTGATGGGAATCTGTATTGCTACCATCCGGCAGGCAAAGCATCCGATCATGGTATCGAAAAAGACGGTGTACATTGAAGATATTTATGTATCGCAGCAATATAGAAAGCAGGGAGTCGGAATCAGTTTATATCAGGCAGTAGAGAGAATGGCACAAGACATCGGGGCAGAGCGCATCGATCTTTGTGTCTGGAGCTTTAATGAGACGGCGCTTCGGTTTTATGAGAAAGCAGGAATGAAGCCGCAGCGCTGGCTGATGGAGAAGATTCTCTTAAAATAGAGGTGTGAGAATTGGAGGCAGGATGTGAAAGAAAAAGAAGAAATTATAGAAATCAATAACGGAGAGTCGCACAGAGTACTGGAACTGGCAATGGAGGCAGGGAGAATCCTCTTAAGAAACGGGGCGGAGATCTTTCGGGTAGAGGAGACTGTGTGGCATATCTGTGAGCATTATGGAGTGCAGGGACTGGATACATTTGTACTGAGCAATGGGATTTTTATCACAGCAGATGATGGCGAGAAGACAATCTATGCAAAAACAAAGCATGTGCCATTGTCAGGTGCACATTTAGGAATTGTAGCGGAGGTCAATGCGCTCTCAAGAGAGATTGTAGAAGGGAAAGTCAGTGTCGATGAGGCATTTCAACGTCTGAAAGAGATCGAACAGATGCCCCGCACGAGCAAACCGTTGCAGACGTTTGCATCGGGGATGGGAGCAGGAAGTTTCTGCTATATTATGGGGGCAACTTTGATAGAAAGTGGAATTGCATTCTGCATCGGGGTATTACTGCATGTATTTCTGATGGGAGTCAAAAAATATAACAGTTCAAAAGTGATCGTCAATATTCTGGGAGGTGCATTTATCACGGTGATGACACTATGCGCGATCAACTTCCTGCCGTTTCCGCTTCGGATGGATAAGCTGATCAGCGGTGCAATCATGCCGCTTGTACCAGGAATTGCTTTTACAAATGCAATCCGCGATATTGCAGACAGTGACATTTTATCAGGGACTGTCCGCATGGTAGATGCCGTTCTTGTATTTGTCTATATTGCAGTCGGGGCAGGATCTGTACTGTCTATTTACAATAGTCTGATGGGAGGAATGTTTTTATGACATTTGTATTAAATTTACTTCTGGCATCCACAGGATCACTTGCATTTGCAATTCTCTACAATGTTCCTCGCAAATTTTATTTGTGTGCAGCATTTACTGGAATGGCAGGATGGTTTTGCTATTATCTGATAGTACCGTTTACGGATACAGCGGTTGCCTCGTTCTTCGGTGCAGTCGGAGTCGTGCTTGTTTCCCGCATTTTTGCAGTCTGGAAGAAATGTCCGATCACGGTCTTTTTTGATCTCGGGGATTTTCCCGCTTGTGCCGGGAGCAGGCGTTTACTATACCATGTACTATCTTGTGTCAAATGAGTTGACACTGGCGGCGATCAAAGGACTGGAGTCGTTAAAAATCGCATTTGGAATTGTACTTGGAATTGTATTTATTGTTACCATTCCGAAAAAATGGTTCTTTATTCAAAACTGGCGAAAAAAAGATGTGGAAAAGGAATACATTGCACCATCGCGAAAGTAGGTTTGTGCGAAGAGAAAAATAGGATAAAAAGAGAAAATTTTATAGAAGCAGATAGAAAGAAAAGATGGGAGGAAAAAAGAATGGGATATATTAAGAAATTGGAAGGGAAACATATTTATCTTGCGGTACCAAAGGTGGAAGATGCAGCAACTTATGTGAAGTGGCTCAGTGACTTTGATACGACAGATGGACTTGGGAATTCTGCGATGATCATGACGGTTGAGGCGGAAGAGGCATGGATCCAAAGTATGCAAGGGAAAACACAGTTTGCGATCATCAGAAAAGAAGATGATACACTGATCGGCAACTGTGGGATCCAGGAGATCAATCAGATCCGTCAGTGTGCGGAAGTCGGACTTTTTATCGGAGAGGAAGAAAATCGGGGAAAAGGATATGGGCAGGAGGTGTTAAGGCTCCTTCTCGATTTTGCTTTTGAGACATTAAACCTTCACAATGTGATGCTGCGAGTATTTGCATTTAATGAGAGAGCGATCCACACTTATCAGAAAGTCGGCTTCCGTGAGTTTGGAAGAAGAAGAGAAAGCTATTATGCAAAAGGACGTTTCTGGGATGAAATCCATATGGATATTTTAAAGAAGAGTATCTCGCAGACAGATAAAAATGCAAGTGGATGGATGAAAAAAGAAAAATAGGGAATAGAAGAAAAAGAGGTAAAAATCATGATTCAAGATATTGCACCACACCGGTATCGAAATGAGTACAACCCAAAACCGCCGGAGAAAGACAGTATTATGCTCTGTTATGACGGACATCAGGTATTGTTGGAGAAAAAGGGAGAGGAAATCCGTTTTCCAACTTTTGCGGAACTGGAAAAGGAAAATGATGGGATCTATGAGAATTATACATATCTGTTTGAGATAGACGGGAAGTGTTTCTATTTGGGAGAACATATCCGTTATGCACAGCTGTCTACATTTCAGATGGAACATACTGAAGCTTTCCGGCAGACGAAGCCACTTTATCTTGCCTTTGCGGGGATTACAGGTTTCCAGCTGTATAACTGGTATCGGAGCAGAAAATTTTGCGGAGTGCGGCAGACCGATGGTACATGACAAAAAAGAACGTATGATGCGCTGTGAGCATTGTGGACAGATGGAATTTCCGAAAATCTGCCCGGCAGTCATTATTGGTGTGACGGATGGTAATCGGCTGCTCATGTCAAAATATGCAGGCAGAGACTACAAGAAATATGCATTGATTGCCGGTTTTGCAGAAATTGGCGAGACAATCGAGGAGACGGTGCAGCGGGAAGTGATGGAGGAAGTTGGCTTGAAAGTCAAAAATCTGCGTTATTATAAAAGCCAGCCGTGGTCTTTTTCGGATACACTGTTGTTTGGATTTTTTGCGGAGTTAGATGGAAGCGCCGAGATTACGCTTGACGAAGAGGAACTTGCCTTGGCAGAGTGGTTTGAGCGTGAAGAAATTCCGGTAACAGAAAAGCATATCAGTCTGACAAATGAGATGATTCTTGCGTTCAAAGAAGGAAAGGTATAGAAGATTCTCTCGGCAGAAGCGATTATAATGTGAATATAAAGCGAGCACAATAGAGCGGAGGTCAGAAAAAACAGAATAAGTGAGAGAAAAATTGTCCATACTTTCTATGACGTGTAGAAGTAACAAAAATGAGGTGGAGTGTATGGATACAATCTGGACGAAGACAAGCAAGCTTCCTGCGTTCTCGCCACTTGTTCAGAGTGTTCGAGCAGAAGTTGCGGTGATCGGCGGAGGAATGGCAGGAATTTTAACGGCTTTTTTTCTGAAACGAGCAGGAAAAGATGTGATCGTTCTTGAGGGGAATCGAGTGGGAAGTGGACAGACTGCAGGGACCACAGCAAAGATTACGATTTCTCACAATTTGATTTATGAAAAACTGTTCAGAGAGGCGGGAGAGGAAAAAGCAAGAAAATATGTCAGTGCAAATAAGCGTGCACTGAAGATGTATAGTCGGCTGGTGCAGGAAGAGCAGATAGACTGTGATTTTCGAGAATGTAGTTCCTACCTCTATTCACTGACCGATGCAGAGCAGATAAAGAGAGAAGTGGAGGCGGCAGTACGTCTGGGGATTGAGGCGGAGTTTACAACAAAGACAGAGCTTCCATTTTCCGTTATAGGAAGTATCTGTTATCAGAAACAGGCAGCATTTCATCCACTGCTCTTTTTAAAAGTACTTGCAGAACAGCTTGTAATTTATGAGCACACAAAAGTAACTGGTGTGGAGGAGGGGAAAATTTATACGGATCATGGAAACGTGTTGGCAGATGCAGTTGTATTTGCGTCTCATTATCCGATTATGAATACACCAGGATATTATTTTGCAAGGATGCATCAAGAACGCAGTTATGTACTTGCATTGAAACAGGCACAACCCTTTGAACATTTGTATTTGGGAGTAGATCCCGGGGAAGACTTCTCCTTCCGGAATTTCAGAGAGTTCACATTGTTTGGAGGAGTAAGGGCACCGGACCGGGGAAAATGAGGAACCGGAGGGCAAGTACAAGAAGCTGGAGAGGCGGGCAAAAGAATATTGGAGAGATTGTGAGACGATAGATAGATGGTCGGCGCAGGACTGCATGACACTCGATGCCATTCCCTACATCGGACTTTATACAGGAAAAAATAAAAAGTGGTATGTAGAAACCGGATTTGGAAAATGGGGAATGACTTCCTCGATGGCAGCGGCGCTGATGATTACAGAACAGATCTGTCAGAAAGAAGGCGGAAATGCAGCAGTGTTTTCTCCGCAGAGAGTTCCGATCAGAGCATTGAAAGCAGCAGCGGTAGAAGGAGCAAAGAGCGCCAAAGGACTGGCGGCTCCCGGAGCCATCCGCTGTCCCCACCTCGCTGTAAGTTGACGTGGA
>ENA-OQAA01000571-OQAA01000571.1-human-gut-metagenome-genome-assembly--contig:-NODE-571-length-24495-cov-2.423506_pt1 | contig 24495 bp, 24 predicted proteins | sample MGYA00242489_ERZ504515 | MGnify/ENA primary metagenome ERZ504515 (study PRJEB26092, sample SAMD00036237) | human gut metagenome | host: Homo sapiens | study: EMG produced TPA metagenomics assembly of... | reverse complement strand
CGGAGGTGGAACAGGTCACGGCCTGACCTGTTCCCGCCGGGGCGGTTCTAAAAAAATTCCATAAATTTCTTGACACGCCGCCGCCCGCCATCGAGCAGAGTTTTACACCTATTTTGGTATGAAACAGCTTATGAGTGGCGGCGGTGTCATTCTCATCGGCACCCAGCTGATTCCGCTGCTCTCTGGTCTGTTCGGCTAATCAACAAGCGATAGGAGGAAAACTCGCCATTGTTCGATAATATTTCGCAGCAATCGAAAAATGGATGAGGGAACTTCTTTCCGGCATGGTGGAGTCCAACCTGAGTACGATGTTCACGGCGGTCAACCAACAGACCAGTGAGATCGCTGCTCAGGTCGGGCAGACACCGCAAGGGTGGAACAGCAGCATTTTCAGCATGATTCGTAACATTTCGGATTCGGTGGTGATCCCCATTGCAGGAATCATCATTACGCTGATCCTCTGCTACGAACTGATCTCGATGCTGACGGAGCGGAACAATCTGCACGATGTAGACACATGGATGTTCTTCAAGTATTTCGTGAAGATGTGGATCGCGGTCTATCTCGTCAGTCATACGTTCGATATTGCAATGGCGGTATTTGACATTGGACAGTCGGTGGTAAATTCTTCCTCCGGCATTATCCGTGGCAATACCGCCATTGATATTAGTTCTCTTTCCATGCAGATGCAGGCGGCAATGGCAACAATGGCGATTGGCGAACTGGTGACGCTGGCATTGGAAACCCTTGTTGTAAGCTGGTGTCTGAAAATTCTGTCGGTAGTTATCACGGTAATTATGTACGGCAGAATGATAGAAATATACCTCTACACTTCGCTTGCTCCGATTCCTTTTGCAACCATGAGCAACCGTGAATGGGGTCATGTGGGTACAAACTATTTCCGGGGGCTGTTCGCGCTGGCATTTCAGGCGTTCCTGATGATGGTCTGCGTAGCATCTATGCAGCCCTCATTGGCAGCATCCGGGTATCTTCGGATATTCACTCGGCACTGTTCGGCACGATGGCCTACACGGTGATTCTTTGCTTCTCGCTGCTCAAAACGGGAAGTCTGTCCAAACAGATCTTCGGCAGTCACTAAATCCGGGAAAATCCAATGAAAGGAAAAGACAGCAGACAACGCCGTTTCCCGGCGGCGGTCATGCTGTTCTGGTGATAAATGGCCTATGTAACGATTCCCAAAGACCTTTCCAAAGTGAAAAACAAGGTCTTTCTGAACCTGACGAAACGCCAGCTTGTGTGTATGGGGTTTGCGGCAGCATCGGCGTTCCGTTCTATTTCCTCATGCGTGATACGTTGGGAACCAGCAATGCAGCGGCAGGCATGGTGCTTCTGATGCTGCCGGAGTTTTTCTTTGCGCTGTATGAGAAAAACGGGATGCACCTTGAAACCATCCTGACGAACTTCATCAGCGTCCGATTCAAACGCCCTGCGGTACGCCGTTATGAAATCGAAAACCTGTATGACAGGGAACTGGAAACCGCAGCACCGATCCAGAAGAAAGGAGGCATTCTTGGTAAAAAGTGAACCGAAGAAGAAACCGCAGCCGGGCGGCTTCTTCCAGAAGTTCTTTCGTAAACCCGAAAAAGAACCAGAAGGAACAGCGGTTGACCGTGCAGCGTTCCATTCCGTATCTGGAAATGGGGCGCGACGGTATCTGCCGAGTGGAGGAACATCTGTATTCCAAAACCGTCCGATTCTACGACATTAACTATCAGCTGGCGCAGAACGAGGACAAAAACACCATCTTTGAAAGCTGGTGTGACTTCCTCAACTACTTCGATGCCAGTATCCGTTTTCAGCTTTCGTTCATCAACCATAAGAGTGACATGAGCGAATATAACAAGGTCATTCAGATTGAGCCGCAGCACGACCAGTTCGACGATGTGCGTATGGAATATGCGCAGATGTTGAAACAGCAGCTTGCCAAGGGCAACAACGGTTTGGTTCGGACGAAGTACATCACGTTCAGCATCGAAGCAAAGAGCGTCCGGGAAGCAAAGCCCCGGTTAGAGCGTATCGAAACCGATATTCTCAACAATTTCAAGGTGCTGGGCGTGAAAGCCTATCCGCTGAACGGTGTGGAACGGCTTCAGATCATGTACGAAACCTTTCATCAGGAGGAACAGCAGAAGTTCGATTTCAGCTATGACCGCATCCTGCAGAGCGGCATGACGACCAAGGACTTCATTGCCCCGACCAGCTTCCTGTTCAAGAGCGGCAAGGACTTTATGATGGGCGACACCTATGGTGCTGCATCCTATCTGAATATCCTTGCCCCGGAACTGACGGATAAGGTGCTGGCCGAGTTTCTGGATATGGACAAAAATTTGGTGGTCAGCATCCATGTGCAGTCGGTAGACCAGTTGAAAGCAATCAAACTTATCAAAGGCAAAATTACCGACCTGGACCGTATGAAGATTGAAGAGCAGAAGAAAGCTGTGAGGTCTGGTTATGATATGGAAATTATTCCGAGTGACCTTGCAACTTATGGCGGCGAGGCCAAGAAGATTCTGGATGATCTGCAGAGCCGTAATGAGCGTATGTTCCTTGTTACGGTGCTGTTCCTTAATACAGCCAAGACCAAACAGGAGTTGGATAGTGCCGTGTTTCAGACTGCTGGTATCGCGCAGAAGTTCAACTGCACTTTGAACCGTCTGGATTATTTGCAGGAGCAGGGCCTTATGAGCAGCCTGCCGCTGGCAAATAATCTTGTTCCCATCAAGCGCGCACTGACCACCACTTCCACCGCCATCTTTGTGCCGTTCACCACACAGGAGCTTTTTATGGAGGGGGATTCCCTCTATTACGGTCTGAACGCGGTATCCAACAACATGATTATGGCAGACCGCAAACAGCTCAAAAACCCGAACGGCCTGATCCTCGGCACACCCGGCAGCGGTAAGTCGTTCAGTGCAAAACGTGAAATTACCAACGTATTCTTTACCACAACGGACGATATTATCGTTGCAGACCCGGAAGGCGAGTATTATCCGCTGGTGGAAGCGTTGGGCGGTCAGGTTATCCATATTTCGTCCACCAGTAAGGACTACATCAACCCGATGGACATCAACCTCAACTATGCGGACGATGATAACCCGCTGGGCATGAAATCGGACTTTATTCTTTCCCTGTGCGAACTGATCATGGGCGCACGGGATGGCATGGAGCCGGAAGAAAAGTCGGTCATAGACCGCTGCCTGCCGCTGGTCTATCAGAAGTATCTGAACGATCCGAAGCCGGAGAATATGCCGACGCTCGGTGATCTGTACGACTGCCTGCGGGAGCAGAAGGAGCGGCAGGCGCAGCGTATCGCCACGGCACTGGAAATCTACGTCAATGGTTCGCTGCGTGTGTTCAACCATCAGACGAATGTGGAACTGGATAACCGCATTATCTGTTTCGACATCAAGGAACTGGGCAAGCAGCTCAAAAAGCTGGGTATGCTTATCGTTCAGGATCAGGTCTGGAACCGTGTCACCGTCAACCGCAACAGCAAAAGGAACACGCGGTATTACATAGACGAGTTCCATTTGCTTTTGAAGGAAGAACAGACTGCTGCATACAGTGTCGAAATCTGGAAGCGGTTCCGAAAATGGGGCGGTGTACCGACAGGAATTACACAGAACATCAAGGATCTGCTGGCCAGCCGGGAAATCGAGAACATCTTTGAGAACAGCGATTTCATTTATATGCTTAACCAGGCATCCGGCGACCGGCAAATTCTTGCAAAGCAGCTGAATATTTCGCCGTTCCAGCTGTCGTATGTGACGAACAGCAACGAGGGTGAGGGGCTGCTGTTCTACGGCAACACGATAATCCCATTCAAGGATAAGTTCGATACATCGCTGAAACTGTACGGTCTGATGACCACGAAGCCCAATGAAATGGGAAAATATAAGGAGAAAAAAGAAGCATGAACACGCCGAACATTTTTGACCGACTGAGCCGCAAGATTCATCACCACTCTGACATGGAGCCGCACGAAAGTGATTCCGGCCCGCCTTTTGATGAGGTGGAGCCGCTCAACTTCCACGATGAAGAATCGGTGGTTCATACGGTGCTGGAGGACTTTTACGCCGTTGGTACACTGGCCGATGAACTGACTGACGGCTTTCACATGGAAGCCCACGGTTATCTTGACCGTGAGGAAGTGAACGCCCGTCTGATCGCCTTTGCCCGGAAGCTGGAACAGGTGCTTGATAAGTGGGAAACCCACGCAGCCCTGCTTGCATGACGGTTTCTGCCGGAAGGAGGTGATTTCCATAGCAGACAAAAGTTTCGGGGCAGAGATAAAATCGTCCAGAAAATGACCAAGGATGGTCTGGTGGATGAAAACCTCCGCACCGGGGAACAGAAGTCCGCAACCGCAGCAGAAAAGCCGGAGCAGGAAGATTCGGCAAAAGAAACTGCGGAAAAAGAAACCGATGAAGAACTGTGCATGGATGCCGAGGATGAGAAGGAGGAACCACCCCGGCATCACAGTACCGCCAAGCAGAGCGCAGACTATTACAAAGCCCATCAGGAGGATGGGAAGCCGAAAGATGCGTCTGCGGAATCGGATGCAGAGCCGCCCACAAAGAAAGGCCGACTTTCTTTTGAAGATGAAAAAGGCGGCATTGTCCGTGGCATGGGGATGGGCGTTAAGAAGGTGGCCAAGAAAGGAGTGGATACCGCCACCGGGTTTGCCCATCAGAAAGTACATCAGGTAGAAAAGGACAATTCCGGCGTGGAAGCTGCTCATAAGTCGGAAGAAGCCGCCGAACGCCTGCACCACTTGTCAAAGGCAGAAAAAAGCCCAAAGATAAATCTGCCAGAGCGGAGAAAAGAGGTGGCGAGGATCAGAAGTCCAGCCGTCTGAAATTCTCCGAGAGCGAGGGCGGTACTGCAGAAAATGCAGCAGAACCGCCGCTGAAAAAGAAACAGCCACAGCCGCCACCGACTGCCGCAGGAGGTGAAGCAAAAACAGTCGGTGCGAAGTTTTACCAGAAAAAGCAGTATAAGGATGCCTATGCAGCCGCCAAGCGCGGCCAGAAAGCCGGAACTGCCGCCAGCAAGCAGGCAGCTGCGGCAACCAACACCATTACGGAAAAAGCGAAAGCGGCGGTGCAGGAGATCGTCGTGCAGAATAAAACCCTGTGGGTCAGTATTGGTGTTGGCATCCTTCTAGTGATGGTCATGCTGGGAGCCTTTTCAAGCTGTGGTGCAGCGATTCAGGGAACAGGCAGTACCTTTGTGGGAACGACTTACCCCAGCAAGGATGCCGACATGAAAGGTGCGGAAGAAGATTATCTGGAACTGGAAAAAGAACTGGATCAGCAGATTCGGCAGATGGAATCCACACATCCGGGCTATGATGAATACCGCTATCAGCTGGACGAGATCGGCCATGACCCGTATCAGCTGATTTCTCATTTGACGGCAGTTTATGAGCAGTTCACCAGAGGACAGGTCAAGCCTGTTATCAAGGAACTGTTCAAGCAGCAGTATCTCCTGAAAGTGTGGGAAACTATTGAGATTCGCACTCGCATGGAAACCAGAGTAGGGATTCGGCCAACGATTGACGCTTTTGGAAACGTCAGCATGGAAACCTATACCTATCAGGAAGAAGTGGAGTATGAGTATAAAATCCTCAATATCCTGCTGAAAAATAAGGGTTTCGATACCATCGCGCGGAAGAATATGAACCGGAAGCAGACCGGGCGATACGATGCCTACAACCTGACCTACGGCAACCGCCCCGAACTGTTCGGCGCAGGATCACCGACTTACAGCGGCGGCACAACGGGCAGTATTGGCACGGGCGGCGGTACTGGTGGCTCCGGCGGTGGCTTCAAGTACGACATCCCCTCGGAAGCTCTGTCGGATGAAAAGTTTGCAAGGATGATTGAAGAAGCCGAAAAGTATCTCGGTATGCCGTATGTGTGGGGCGGCAGTTCCCCAAGCACCAGTTTTGACTGCTCCGGCTTTGTCTGCTGGGTCATCAATAACAGCGACAATGGGTGGAGCGTTGGGCGTACAACAGCCAACGGTCTGCGAGGAAAATGCAGCTATGTCTCTCCTGCGGATGCACAGCCTGGTGACTTGATCTTCTTTGAGAAAACTTATAACACCGTTGGCGCGTCGCACGTTGGAATCTACGTCGGCAATGGCATGATGATCCACTGCGGCGACCCCATTCCTATACCAGCATCAATTCGACCTACTGGCAAAGCCACTTTTTAGGCTTTGGCCGCATCAACTGAAAGGAGGGCCGATGGGCAAAAAATTACAGAAATATCTGGATGAAGCCGAAAAGACGGAACAGCAGATCGCGGAACTGGGAGAACGGCTGAGAACCATCCGGGCAGCACAGAAAAAGGAAGAGGACAGCGAGATCATTCGTGCGATCCGCAGCACCAAGATGGGAGGGCGCGAACTGCTGGCTCTGCTTGACAACATTCAGGCGGGCAACGTGACGTTCCTGACCGCTGTAAACAACGCTTCGGAAGAAGCAGAAACGGAGGAAGCGATTGAAAAAGATGCTTAAACGGCTGGGAGTTGTTATCCCCAGCACAATTCTGACCCTGCTGATGGCAGTGGGCTTTTCGACCCCGGCCTTTGCCTTTGTGGACACCACTGAGGTGGCGGAGGAACCGGCACAGGTGATCGAGGAGGCAGAGCCGACGGAGGAAGAAAAGATTCCGTTCACCATTGCGGGCAACGGTGAAGTGGAGGACAACATGGTGGATGACCCCAGCAAGGAGTTCTTCACGGTCAAGACCAAGGGCGGCAACACATTCTTTCTGGTGATCGACCGGGCGCGAAACAGCGAAAACGTCTATATGCTCTCGATGATCGACGAGTACGATTTGCAGGAGTTTCTGGATGATGAAGAGCGGAACGGCAAGCAGGAAGAAGAAACGCCTGCGGTAGTTCTGCCCGAAACCAAACCCGAACCTACCCCGGATGTAGAAATCGAAGAACCGAAAGAGGAATCGAGCGGTGGCATGAATAAGATTCTGCTGCTGGTATTCGTGGCGGCACTGGGCGGTGCAGGTGCTTTCTTCTACTTCTACATTTATAAGCCGAAGCCGAAAGAAGAAACGCCGCAGAGTGAAAATCTGGAAACTGACCAGAGCCTTGCGACGGTGAACGAGGATAATCAGTCCGGCAACGAGAATGGCACATAAGAAAACCGTAACATAAGGATGCAGGGGTAGTCGAAAGGCTATCCCTGCTTTTTTCAAAAAGGAGAAAGCGTTGAAATATCTGGTGATTGCAGAAAAACCGAGCGTATCGAAATCCATTGCAAAAGTAATCGGTGCATATCGGCAGGAGGACGGGTATCTGGAGGGTGGGGATTGCGTGGTAAGCTGGTGTCTGGGGCATCTGGCAGAGTATGCAGCTCCGGAACACTACGATGAACGCTATGAAAACTGGCGTTTTGAGGATTTGCCGATTCTCCCTGTCGAGTGGAAACTGCTGGTACACAATACAAAGAAGCCGCAGTTCAATGTCCTACGCAAACTGCTCCGCAGCAAGAAATTTGATTATGTGGTGAACGCCTGCGACGCAGGACGCGAGGGTGAAGCAATTTTCCGCCGTGTGTATGCTCTTGCCGGAAGCAATCTTCCTATCAAACGGTTGTGGATCAGCAGCATGGAGGATGCCGCTATCCAGCAGGGCTTTGAAAATCTGAAAGATGGTGCGGCCTACGACAATCTGTTTGCCGCCTCTGAGTGCAGAGCAAAAGCGGATTGGCTGATCGGTATGAATGGAACCCGTGCTTTTACGAAAAAGTACGGCAGAAAACAGACCATTGGCCGTGTGCAGACCCCGACGCTGGCGATGCTGGCCGAACGGCAGACCAAAATCCAGAACTTTGTAAAGGAACCCTATTATAAAGTGGAGTTGTCCGGTGGAGGCATAGTTGCGGTATCGGAACAGATGACGCAGGAGCAGGATGCCGATACCATGCGCGCTGCCTGCGATGGGCAGTGTGCCGTGGTTGGCAGCATCGGGCGCAAGAGGGTAGAAAAGAAGCCCCCGAAGCTGTATGACCTGACGACCTTACAGCGAGAAGCAAACCGCTATTACGGTCTGACAGCCAGCCAGACCTTGCAGGCATTGCAGGAACTGTATGAAGAAAAGCTGGTGACATACCCCAGAACAGACAGCCAGTTTGTGACTGGGGATATGCGCAAGACGGTGGAATCTCTGGTGCTGGCCTTAGATGGCGCGGCGGCAGATGTAAGCAGCGTTATCGACAACAGCAAGGTCACAGACCATCATGCGATCCTGCCGACTATGCAGGGTGCAAAGTGTGATAAAGAAAAGCTGTCCGAAATCAAGCAGAAGATTCTTTCGCTTATCATCTGGAAACTGGTGCAGGCTGTGCAGCGCCGTTCATCTATGAGGATGTGCTTGTGACGGTATGCTGTCAGGGCAGAATTTTACAGCAAAGTATAAGAACGTTCTGCAGCCCGGTTATACTGCAAAACCTGTTCCGCTTGTGGAGCCGGAGAAGAACAAGGATGCGTCACTTCCGAACGATCTGGAGCAGGGGATGGTTATTCCGGTGGTACGGGCAGAGAAAAAGCAGGGCTTTACTTCACCGCCGAAAGTCTACACCGAAGATACCCTGCTGTCGGCCATGGAAACAGCAGGCAACAAGGAATTTGAAAAGGACACGGAGAAGAAAGGTCTGGGAACCCCTGCAACGCGCGCCGCAATTCTGGAAAAGCTGGTATCCTCCGGATATGTGCAGCGCAAGGGCAAGCAGATGATTCCAACGGAGGACGGTGTGACCGCGATCCGCAATATCCCGGACTACCTGAAATCTGCCAGTATGACAGCCGAATGGGAAAATGACCTGCTGCGGATGGAGCGCGGCGAGATCAAGCCCTATGATTTTATGCAGGGCATCCACGGACTGATCGACAAGATGCTTGCTGACCTGCGGCAGATTCCTACCGTCGTGGTGGCTCCCTATCATAATAAGGTAAGCGTAGGAAGCTGCCCGGTCTGCGGCAATCCTGTACATGAGAGCAAACTTAGTTTTTGTTGTGCAGACCGTAGCTGCAAATTTGCACTCTGGAAAGAAAGCAGATACTTGTCCAACATGAGAAAAACGCTGGACAAGAAGATGGCGGCAGACCTTTTGAAGAAAGGCCGCACCCATGTAAAAGACTTTTATTCCGCGAAAAAAGATAAGACATTCGCCGCTGACCTTGTGATGCGCGTCGAAGATGGCCGCGCACAGTACAGCCTGGAATTTCCTAAAACACCGATGCAAACGAAAACGTAAAGGAGGTTTGACCCTTGCCACAGATTAACGATATTCGAGAATTGGTGCAGCAGAACGCCCGGTATGTCAGTAACTCGCCACAGGACTGGATGAGTTATCTGGATGTGGCGGCGCGGCTGTACCGCTATTCGTTCACCGATGCACTCCTGATCCACGCACAGCGGCCCGATGCGACCGCCTGCGCAGAACTGGAACTCTGGAATCAGAAAATGAGCCGATGGGTCAACCGTGGCGCAAAAGGCATCGCGCTTCTGGATGATACCGGACCGCGTACCAAGCTGCGGTATGTGTTCGATATTGCTGACACCCATCTGGTGCGCGGCGGAAAAACACCGCTCTTATGGAATCTGGACAGCCACGAGCATGAGCAGGCTATCTTAGACCATCTGGAAGATACCTATGGTTTATCCCAGACAGACAGCATGAACACCGCCCTGATGGAACTGGCACAGCAGCTGACCGCCGACAATCTGGATGAAGCGATGGATGGTCTGGCCTATGAGGTGGCGGATACGTTTCTGGAAGAACTGGACGAAGATAACATCCGTGTCCGCTTTCGGGAACTGATGACCAACAGCATCTTCTATACGCTTTCCCGCCGCTGCGGGCAGGAGCCTATGGATGTGCTGGACGATGATGACTTTATCCGCATCGTGGATTTCAACAAGCTGCCGGTGCTGTCGTTCCTTGGCAATGCCGTTTCGGAGCAGTGCGAAGCGGTTCTTTTTGACATTGGCCGTGAGATGCGGAAAATTTACAAAAAAGAAATTACGCAGCAGCTTGAAAAATCCGTTGACAGCTTGTATAATACCAATACAGACTTTAGCACATTAAAGCGTGAAACCGAAGAAACCACGACCAAAGGAGGACAAGAAAATGGAGTTGACGTATTACCGCAAGGGAGATTATCTGTTCCCGAATCTGGCCGTGCAAGACGAGCCGCAGACCATCGGGAAGTACGGGATGCTGCGCAGGACGTACCTGAAAGAGAACCGCAAGAACTGGTATCAGAGTATGCTGATGAGCGGCAGGCTGAACCAGCATCTGGCACAGATCGAGGAAGCAGCGGAGAGCCGGGTGGAAACCCTGCTGGACAGCCTGAACGAGAAGTTCCCGGCACCGAGCAAGGAGCAGGACCCGCTGGCATGGGCAGCGCACCAGAACAACCTGACGGCGATGGCCGAGGAGATCGTCTTGAAGGAATTGGTGTACAATTAACTGAAACGACAACAGAACAGGATTTGAGCGAAGCAGAGGAAGAAATTGCCTCTGCTTTTTCTTTTCCTGATCTGCCGACCGTGGAACAGCAGATCCGCACCATTGAAGCACCAATCCAGGCGCGGTATGCGGATGAGATTGCACTTGATCCTGAAGTGGCCGATGAAATCCTGCGCACGGGCAGCAACCGCAGCAAGGGTCAGCTGCGCCTGATCTACAATTTTATGGTCGAGAAAAACCCGGAAGAATATACGGAGTTCGTGAAAAACGAATATGGTACGGGCGGCAAGGGCTTTGAAATTGACAGTGCAAAGTATGCGGTCTGGTTCGATGATTTGGGGCTTCGCATTGCAGCAGGTGACACGGCCAAGGGCGGCACGCTTGTCAATGCGTTTCTTTCGTGGGAGGATGTGAGCAACCGTATCAATGAACTGCTCCGGCAGGGTGAGTATGCTCCGCAGGCGGTTCTGGATGCTGCACGGCAGAATGCTTTGCAGGAACACGCGCAGACATTGGCTTATATGGAACGCGATTTGGCCGATGGCGTTGCCGAAGCAGTGTTTCAGGATACAGAAATCTTCAGGGGCGGTTTCCCGGAGCTGACAGACAGGCTGGCAGGCTTGCTGGACGATACGGATTTTCTAACCGACCTCAATGAGAGATTGTCCGCACTGGGGGAAGCCTATGCCGAAGATAAAGACCTGATGCGGATGCACTTTTATAAGCCGGATAAAGTGGCAGCTCTGTTCCAGCAGTTTGCAAAGGCTTATCAGAACTACTCGGCGCGGGATGGCTTTCACGGGAAGGAGTATAAACGATTCATCACGGAAGATGAAATCAATGGATATTTCACACGGGGCAGCAATTATTCGGACAGTCGGCTGGCAATCTATTCGTTCTTCTTAAACCATGAAGATAAGAAAGAGCGGGCAGACTTTCTGAAAGACCATTACGGAATCGGCGGCAGCAGCCATGCACTCTGCGGGGCAGACGATTCTCACGAAGATCACGATGGCAGAGGCATTACTTTGGAGCGTGGCTCATACGGAAACCCGGATGTAAGCGTTCATCTGAACTGGAATCAGGCTGCAGGCCGGATCGACCAGCTTATCCGTGACAGTGAGTATTTGAAGCCTGCGGATTATTCCCGAATGCCTGTCTATGAGCGCGAGCGGATGGCAATGCGGGTGATGGACTTCTATCATCATCTGCCGAACGACGTGGAACGGCCTTATCCGCAAGACCTTTACCATGAAGAAGGACGAAAGGCTCTCGTTGAAAAGCTGGCAGACCCCGAACAGGCGGTGAAACTGCTGGAGCAGATGGACAATGCACTGCTGTCTGTGCCGCTGGATTCGGAAGAATATGAGCGCAAGGCAGAATCCCTCTCTATCCTGCACCAGTATGTTGAGGGGACGTACACGATCTTCCCGGAAAAGAAGCAGGCTGTTGAGATTGCGGTTCCTGAACAGGGGCAGATGTCCATGTTTGACTTCATGGAGCAGGAGCCGCAATCGAAAGAGCAGTCAACCGTCGCAGCGGTTGAGGAACCCCGAAAGGCAAAAGTCGTTGCGCGGTATCAGTCAACGGTGATGATGCAGGCGGGATATATCGAGGATATTGCAATTCTGCAATATCCCGATGGCAAGTTCTATAACCATTACAACTATGACGAAGAAACGGGAACAGGTGCTGCAGAAACAGGGCCGTTTAACAGTCTGAATGATGCAAAGGCGGTCATTCGTCAAACGAGAGAAGATGCAAAAGCAGTAGAATCGTTTGAAAATCAGCCTAAGCAAATGTACAGCAGAGAAAACGGCAGTTTTCTGTATTTGGACAATAACCATCTGTACCGCATTGAGCGTTCCAATGCGCATGACGTTTATCTGAAGGATATGGAAAATTCGGCGGTGGCTGGCCGGGTCATTCCGTTACCGTCATATAGCGAAACGCTGGCGAAGAATCCGCTGAACGATTTCCTGAAACTGGATGCAGACCACACCCAGAAAGACAGCCGCAGCATCTATAAAGAATGCCTGTACACGCTGCTGGAAAAGGTAGAGCGCAGCGAAATCTATCCGCTGCTGCGTGACCGCGATACCACCGAGGAAGAAGCGGAAAATCTGATTCGTGAGAAAATCGAGGATTTGTTTGCTTCCGGTGAGGTAGAAAATGTCGTTTTTTCTGAGGCATTTGACACATGGGCGCACTTTGGCGAATGGATTCAGGAAGATATTTTTCAGCGCACCTATCAGGACGTTATTACGGATAGAAGGGATGCCGTTGCACTGTATCAGGATAGCATGGACGCACCGCAGTGGGTGCGCGGCATGATGGTTCCGTATGCAGCGGAAGAAAAGACCGTTGAGCCAGCCTTACGGCCCCTGCCGCTGGATGCCGCCAACGAGTATAACGCGCTGAAAGAGCGTTACCTGGATGCTCTGGTCGGCTATGAGAGTACGGAAACTTTGAGTTCTACGGCGAGGATGCAAAGCGCGTTTCCGAACTGCTTGGAACAAAAATTCTGGAAAAGGAAACCGCGCTCGGCAAAGTTGAGGTATCTGGTTTTCCGCATGAACAGTGGGCTTCACAGGCAATGAGGCTCTGGAAGCAAGGGGAGAACGTCTATCTGTCCGGTCAGCAGGAAGATGGAACCCATGCGCAGACAAAGCATTTCCGCAGAGAGGAATATCTGCCAGTCAACACCATTGTCGAACTGGACGATAGAGAGTTCCGCGTGGATTCGGTCAACTTTGAGCAGGGAACGGTCAGTTTGCAGGATATGACCCTTGCAAAAGAAGCCCGGTATCCGATCTTCCGAACAGAACCGCTGGAGTACATTCGGCATCTGTACGAACAGGCAGATGTGTCGATGAAGGAAGCGGTGGAAATCACGGTCTTTACTGCTCTGCACAACGCTGGCGTGGCCTACGAGGATTTTTCCCCGGAGCAGATGGATGTGATCTATTCGGTAGCAGAATCGGGCGGCGAACTGGAAGAACTGCTGAATCCCGACTTCCCGCCAGAACAGATGCAGCTGATCGCAGATGTGCAGAACCGAACGGATGCTATCAGCCGTGCAGCGGCAGAGGAAGCCCTTGAACCGCTGATCCAGCAGCCTATGACTCCGGCAGAGGTCAACCATGCACGGCGGCAGCACAACCTTCCACTGGACAGTGGAGCCGAAACAGAACAGCCTGTACAGCCCAAACAGGAGCCTATGAACTTCCGCATCACGGACGATGATCTCGGTGTAGGAGGGCCGAAAACAAAGTATAAAGCCAATGTGGAGGCCATTCGGCTGCTGAAAATGCTGGACGCAGAACAACGGCAGGCCACCGCAGAGGAGCAGGAAATCCTTTCCCGGTATGTAGGCTGGGGCGGCATTCCGCAGGCGTCGATGAAAACAACGCAGAATGGGCGAAAGAGTATGCCGAACTGCAGTCCCTGCTCACGGCAGATGAGTATAAGGAAGCTCGTGCCAGTACTCTGAATGCGTTTTACACTTCTCCTACGGTTATCAAGGCAATGTATGAAGCCCTGGGCAATATGGGATTGTCCAAAGGCAACGTATTGGAACCGTCCTGCGGTGTGGGCAACTTTATGGGTCTGGTGCCGGACAACATGGAGAAGATTCGGATGTATGGTGTGGAGCTGGACAGCATTTCGGGCCGCATTGCACAGCAGTTGTACCAGAAAAACAAGATTGCGGTGCAGGGCTTTGAAACAATGCAGTTCCCGGACAGCTTCTTTGATTGTGTTGTGGGCAATGTGCCGTTCGGCAATTATAAGGTGCCGGATAAGCGGTATGACCGCCACAATTTCCTCATCCACGATTATTTTATCGCCAAGAGCCTTGACCTTGTGCGTCCGGGCGGCGTGGTAGCGGTGGTAACGTCCAGCGGTACGATGGATAAGAAGGATTCCTCTGTCCGTGAATACCTTGCCAACCGCGCCGATCTGTAGGTGCGATTCGTCTGCCGAACAATGCGTTCCAGCGCAATGCCAATACGAGCGTGGTTGCTGACATTCTGTTCCTGCAAAAGCGTGACCGTGCAGCGGTAGAGCGGGCAGACTGGGTAGACCTTGGCGAAACACCGGAAGGCTATTCCATCAACCAGTATTTTGCGCAGCATCCTGAAATGGTGCTGGGCGAGATTACCACGGAAAGCACCCAGTACGGCAAGCAGGAAACGACGGTCAAGCCCATCGAAGGCGCAGACCTTGCCAAGCAGTTAAAAGAGGCGGTCGGCAACATCCATGCCACCATCACGGAGCCGGAAATCTCCGACGATGAACTGGATGTGCAGGAAGAACCGATTCCGGCAGACCCCAGCGTGAAGAATTTCAGCTTTACGAACGTGGACGGGCAGATTTACTACCGCGAAAATTCCTTTATGAATAAGGTAGAATTGCCTGCCGTAACTGCAGAGCGGGTGCTGGGCATGATCGCTCTTCGGGAAACCACCCGGAAGCTGTTGGATTGTCAGCTGCATGATGGTTCGGATGCGGAAGTACAGCTTTTACAGAATGAACTGAAACAGCAGTACACCGCATTTAAGGCGCAGTATGGCCTTATCAACAGCACGGCCAACAAGCGGGCATTCCGACAGGACAGCAGTTATTGTCTGCTGGCATCGCTGGAAATTCTGGATGAGGAGAAGAATCTCAAACGGCTGGCCGATATTTTTACAAAGCGCACCATCGTAAGCCGGAACCTGTTACCTCAGTGGACACGCCCAGCGAAGCCCTGGCACTTTCCATTGGAGAAAAAGCAAAGGTGGATGTGCCGTTTATGGTGCAGCTCTGCGGTAAACCGGAACAGGAGATCACGGATGAACTGGCAGGTGCGATTTTCCGAAATCCTGTGACACAGCAGTGGGAAACCTCGGATGAATACCTGTCCGGCAATGTTCGTGAAAAACTGGCCACAGCAGAAACCTTTGCGGCAAACCATGCAGAGTATCAGATCAATGTAGATTACCTGAAACGGGTACAGCCCAAGGATTTGGATGCTTCGGAAATTGAAGTGCGGCTGGGTGCAAACTGGGTAAAACCGGAATACATCACGCAGTTTATGAGAGAAGTGTTCAAAACACCGAACTACTATGTGGGTAGTGATATTAAAGCTACCTACTCTGAAATCTCTGGTGCATGGAACATTTCGGGCAAGTCGCTGGATCGCGGCAATCCGCTTGTTACCAATACCTACGGAACACTGCGCGTCAACGGCTATAAGCTGCTGGAGGATGCGCTGAATCTCCGCGATACGAAAATCTACGATACGATTCACGATGCGGATGGCGACCACCGTGTGCTGAATAAGCAGGAAACCATGCTTGCACAGCAGGCACAGGAATCCATTCGGGAAGCGTTCAAGCAGTGGATTTTCAAGGATTTGGATCGCCGTGAGGATTTGTGTGCGACCTATAATCGGATTTTCAATGCGATTCGTCCTCGTGAGTATGATGGCAGTCATATTCGTTTTGAGGCATGACCCCGGAAATCTCCCTGATGCCGCACCAGAAAAATGCAGTAGCGCACATTCTGTACGGCAACAATACGCTGCTGGCGCATTGTGTGGGTGCGGGCAAGACTTTCCAGATGATCGCTGCCGGCATGGAGAGCCGCAGGCTGGGCTTATCGCAGAAAAACCTCTATGTGGTTCCGAACCACCTCACAGAGCAGTGGGGCGCAGACTTCCTACGGCTCTATCCCAATGCCAATGTGTTGGTGGCAACGAAAAAGGATTTTGAACCCAGCAATCGAAAGCAGTTCTGCTCCCGGATTGCAACCGGCGATTACGATGCTATCGTGATCGGACACTCGCAGTTTGAACGAGTACCGCTTTCCCCGGAACGCAGAAGGCTATTATCGAGCGTCAAATCGATGATATTACACTGGCTCTGGCGGATGCCGGAGTGAGGACAGCCGCAGTTTTACAGTCAAGCAGATGGAAAAAACAAAGAAAACACTGGAAGCAAAGCTGCAAAAGCTGAACGACCAGACGAGAAAGGATGATGTGGTTACATTTGAGGAACTGGGTGTTGACCGTCTGTTTGTGGACGAGTCGCATTTCTATAAAAATATGTTCCTCTACACAAAAATGCGAAATATCGCAGGTATCGCCCAGACCGATGCACAGAAGTCCAGCGATATGTTCGCAAAGTGTCAGTATCTGGATGAACTGACAGGCGGCAAGGGCGTGACCTTTGCAACCGGAACCCCGGTCAGCAACTCAATGGTGGAGCTGTACACCATAATGCGGTATCTCCAGTATGACACCCTGCAGAAGATGGGGCTGAGCCACTTTGATGATTGGGCAGCATCCTTTGGTGAAACCGTCACAGCAATCGAGCTTTCCCCCGAGGGAACGGGCTACCGTGCAAAAACACGTTTTGCCCGGTTCTTCAATCTGCCGGAGCTGATTTCTCTGTTCAAGGAATCGGCAGATGTACAGACAGCGGATATGCTGAACCTGCCTGTGCCGCAAGCGGAGTACATCAACGAAGTGCTGAAACCGAGCGAGACACAGGAAGAAATGGTCAGTTCCTTTGCAGACCGTGCCGAGGCTGTGCGCAATGGCAATGTGAATCCCAGATTCGATAATATGCTCAAGATCACCAACGATGGCAGAAAACTGGCACTCGATCAGCGGCTTATGAATGATATGCTGCCGGACGAGCCGGAAAGCAAGGTCAATCGCTGTGTGGACAATGCGTTCAAGGTCTGGGAAGAGTCTGCGCCGGACAAGGGAACACAGTTGATTTTTTGCGATTTATCGACACCAAAAGCGGATGGCACATTCAACGTCTACGATGATGTGCGGGAGAAGCTGGTGGCGAGAGGTGTTCCCCGTGAAGAAGTGGCGTTCATCCACGAGTACAACACCGAGACGAAAAAGGCAGACCTGTTTGCAAAGGTGCGCGCCGGACAGGTTCGTATCCTGATGGGGTCTACGCCGAAACTTGGAGCAGGAACCAATATTCAGGATCGGCTGATTGCCCTGCATCATCTGGACTGCCCGTGGAAGCCGTCTGACCTGGAACAGCAGGAGGGTCGTATTCTTCGGCAGGGAAACCGGAATAAGCAGGTGAAAATCTATCGTTACGTCACTGAAAATACGTTTGATTCGTATATGTGGCAGATTCTGGAAAATAAGCAGAAGTTCATAAGCCAGATCATGACTTCCAAATCTCCTGTCCGTGCCTGCGATGATGTAGATGACACTGCACTGTCCTATGCCGAAATCAAGGCACTGGCAACCGGCAATCCCTACATTAAGGAAAAGATGGATCTGGATATTCAGGTCAGTAAGCTGAAATTGCTGAAAGCCAATCACACCAGCCAGATTTATAGCTTGGAATCGGATATTGCGCGCCGCTATCCGCGAGAAATCGCTGTGGCACAGGGTCAGATCGAAGCACTGAAAAACGATATGGAAGCGGCAAAACCACTTCTGGCGCAGGATAAAGACCACTTTGCTATGGAGATCAGCGGCAAGGTGTACACCGAACGCAAAGAAGCGGGTGCTGCCATTATCGAGGCTTGCAAGGCTCTGAAAGCGGCTGGTACCGAGGGAAGGATCGGCAGCTACGGTGCGTTTGAACTGCATTCCCGGTTTGACAATTTCGATAAGGTGTTCCGCTTGTCCATCAAGGGCGCGTGGAACTACTCAATGGAAGTCGGCAAAGACCCGCAGGGTAACATTCTGCGCGTTACCAATGCGCTGGCAGGCATCGAAAGAGCATTGCCACAGGTGGAGCGCAGACTGGAAACCTTGGAGCAGCAGTTGGCGCAGGCAAAGGAAGAAGCCAAACGTCCTTTTGCGCAGGAAGCAGAATTGGCCGAAAAATCTGCGCGCCTTGCGGAGCTGAACTCTTTGCTCAACATGGACGAAAAGGGCGGTGAGGATGCGTTGGGCGTGGACGAGGATGCCACCGAAACCGAGGTTGCAGACAGGCCGCGCCAGCCTGTGAACTATGCAGACCGCGTTGCAGAGCGCACTGCGGATAATGCGCGGAAACCCTCTGTGCTGGTACAGCTTCATGCAAAACAGGCAGAGCGCAGCGCAGAACCGCAGAAATTCCAGAAGCGGAAAAGTCATAATATGGAACTGTAAATAGGATAGCCCCGTTAGATCTCTGCAAGGAATCTAAGGGGTATTTTGAACAAGGAGGGCAATTGCTGACATTAACACCAATCAATTTGAAAACGGCAAACGCATTTGTGCAGCAGTATCACCGCCACCATAAACCGACGCGAGGACATAAATTCTCAATCGGCGTATCGGACAATGGTGCGCTGGTGGGCGTTGCTATCTGCGGCAGACCTGTGGCGCGGCGGCTGGATGATGGCTATACGCTGGAAGTCAATCGCCTGTGTACGGATGGAACTCCAAACGCCTGCAGTATTTTGTATGCGGCGGCGTACCGTGCAGCACGGGCAATGGGCTACAACAAAGTGATCACCTACATTCTGGATACGGAAAAAGGAGCATCCCTAAAAGCTGCCGGGTATACCTGTGAAGGCAGGGCCGGAGGATTGGAGTGGAACGGTGCGAAGGCACCGAAACAGGCCGACCAATATCCGCGTCAGATGAAAATACGATGGGTCAAGAAAAAGGAGGGCTTGCATGGCAGTTGACCGCAAACAGCAGATGAAAGAAATCAAGGAACGATTGGAGCAGGGCGTAAAGGACATTTTTACATCGGAAATGTACACGACGTACCTGCGCACGATGGCAAAATTCCACAATTACAGTTTCAACAATACGTTGCTAATCGCTATGCAGCGGCCTGATGCCACACTGGTGGCAGGGTTTAACGCATGGAAGAATAAGTTTAACCGTTACGTCAAAAAAGGCGAAAAGGGCATCCAGAATCATTGCTCCGGCTCCCATCAAGGAAGTCGAGGAACGAGAGAAAATCGACAAGGATACGGGTCTGGCGGTGCTGAACGAAAACGGAGAGCCGGAAATGGAACGTGTGGAGTATGTGATTCCGCGCTTCCGCGTGACGACGGTTTTTGATGTTTCACAGACCGATGGGGAACCGATTCCGTCGCTGGAAGTGAACGAACTGACGGCCAGCGTCAAAGACTATGCGCTGCTTACGGCGGCAATCGAGCAGGTATCGCCTGTGCCGATTCGGTTTGATGAAATCGAGGGGGATGCAAAAGGGTATTACAGCGACATAGACAAAGAAATCTGCATTCAGGTCGGCATGGGCGAGAGCCAGACCATAAAAACGATGATCCACGAAGTCGCTCATGCGATGCTACATAACAGCGATTTCATGAAGCAGAACGGCGAGGAAAAAGACAGGCTCACGAAAGAAACCGAAGCTGAAAGCATTGCATTTACGGTCTGCTCGGCTCTGGGCATTGATACGTCCGATTACTCTTTTCCGTATGTGGCAAACTGGGCCAGCGGCAAGGAGATGAAGGAACTGAAAGATTCGATGGATACGATTCGATTGACCGCAGCCGATTTTCTGGAAAAGCTGGAAACAGCGGTGGCAGAAAGGAGTGCAGAGCGTATGACTGCAATGCAGTACGCGGAAAAGCTGATTGCCGACAAGGAGCAGGAAATAACGATTTTTGATGATGAGCAGCGAAACCTCATCGTGAATTTCGCCTTTAAGCTGGATGACCAGGCTGCAACGGAAGAACTGGTGAACGGTCTGGCGGCTGCACTGGCAGAGGATGACAAAGAAGAAGTCAACCGCCTGATATACGATGCACAGGAGAAAATCGAAAATCTCCCGGATGGGATGATTGGACTTTCCGAAATGCACGACTACGGCTATCTGCACGATGATGTGTTCCCTCTGACGAAAGAGGGAGCACGGGAATGGCATCGGCTGGGTGAGAAGATTTATCCATTGTTCCGTGATGGAACAGCAGGCGATTATGTAAGCAAGAGGAGATCGAGCAGCACGATGGCATTTTCGGCATTAAGGCAGACGCATGGGATGCGATTCTGTTGGAGCAGCGGGAAGATTATTCAGAGGACGAGTATGCACGCCCGGATTTTCAGCTGACAGTAATAAATCGTGAACAGGCTCTGCGGCTGTATGACGAGGGAAAGCAGATATATCTTGTCCGCATCAGCGTGGCCGATTCTTGTCACGGCACGAGAGGAAATCGAGCGCGGAAGTGATACCTTCCAGATTGCAATAGCAGATTTAGAGCAGGAGCGGAACATGACAGAACAGGAAAATGTGCTGCTGTATGGCAGCAAAAAGCAGTTCGGTATTTATCAGATCACAGAGCGTGACCCGGAACACGACTACCGTTTCATGGGGCTGGACTATGTGGAGAAGAAAGGCATAACGGTTACCCGTGCAGATTATGACCTGAGTTATGCCGCACCGCTTACGGAAAAGGATACGCTGGATGGCATTTATGAACGGTTTAATATCCAGCGTCCGGCAGACTTCACGGGCCATTCGCTGTCGGTCAGTGATGTGGTGGTACTCAATGATGGCAGTACGGTCAAAGCCTACTATGTGGACAGCATCGGCTTTGCTGAACTGCCGGAATTTTTCAAGGAAAGGAATATGGATTTGCAGAAAGAGAACCTTTTGAACGAAGAATTGCAGGAAATCGAAATCTTTGATAAGCCCGGTCTTTTCAGCAATGGCCGACTGCAGGATGAAGATGTGCCGGAGGGTTTATATCGCTATGATCTGCGCGGTTCAGACTATGACCCCGGCCAGCCCATTACAGTGGAGAAAACTGTGGTAGTGAACCACGCGGCATCTGTTCTGATGGCAGAAGAACTTGACCTTGGCGCAGACGGGCGGCTGGAACTTGGCGAGGAAGGTCTGAACTTCACAGGCGCAGAACTGACCGTGCGAGAGTTCATGGAGGAACAGCAGCAGAAAAGGAACGGACTGATCCACGGCGATTCCGACCACATTGCAGTCGAGGGGCATATCGGCACATGGTATGCTGTTGATGAAACGGAGATCGGTGGGGAAAAGTTCTTCCTGCTGGAACATGAGGAACACGGCGACATGGCGGCCTGCGTTGCAGTCAATGAGCAGGGTAAGCTGGTGGCAGAGGATTTGTGGAACGGCTTCGATGATGAATTTCTGGATGCGGTAAAAGAGTATCTTTCTGAAAAATGGAATATGCCGAATAAGGATGATGTGGTATCGGAGATCATTGAAAAGGCTGTGCCTGTGCCGGACAACAGCGCGCAGGACTATTCGGATGTGCCTGTCTACTATGAGCCGTTCAGCTATGCCAAAGAAAATGACGAGGTGGATTTATACCGCACTTCCTATCGGCTGAACGGCGAGTGCAAGCAGGCAATCCATGAAGCGATTGCGGACAATTATGATGGGATGTACCTTGGCGATGGTGCAGTCGATCAGGTGGTGAAGCAGTATGGTATGGAGCGTGTGGGGTACATTCTTGCGAATACCTTGCGCTACAAAAACTATGATGACCGCTTTTCTCACAGCAATAAGGAATGGGCGGAGCAAGTCGGCACTCCGGAGAATAACGCGAGAATCATTAAATTTCGAGCAGATTGGGTGGTTACCAGCCATTCAGCTGTACTGGATGGCTTTGTGACGATGTACCGAGAGAAACTGGAGAAGCAGAAAGAATTGGAACAGCCATTCGTAAAGCGATTCTATGTGGTCGAGAACCGGCAGGCTGTTCCGCTTGAAATTAAGCGGTTTGGCAATCTCGACGATGCAATGTCGCAGTATCAGGCACTTCCCAGCCATTACATGAAAGCCCTGGGTGTGGAGAAAAATCCAGATCCGCTGCCGGGTTCACTGGATATTTTACAGTGCAAAAACGGCATTGACACCATCGTAGAGGACTATAAAACGGTTCCGGGCTGGGATAACCCGTATATCCAGAATCACGTTGTCCAGCCGTTACAGGGGGCGTTAGCGTGCAGGAAGTGGAACTGGCCTACAAACTGCCGGATGCCTATTTTCACATTCAGACCTGTGAGGATGGTTTCGACTATACCTTATATAATAAGGACTTCACGGAGCGAGATGGCGGCATCCTTGAAACGGATGGAGATAAGCTGTGCAGGAGGCTATGACGGAACTGCTGACAGAGTTTGGCTGTAATGCAGCAGAGGGCAGGGTCATGGATGCGGCAGAACTGCGGGAACAGGCCGATACGGTGGCTGAACAGCAGGCAGAAGTTTTGAAAGAAAGGCTCGCCGCAGAAAGACCTGCGCCAGAAGAAACGCTCAGCTTTTATGTTGCGGAGTGTTTGGAGTTTACGTTTGCGGGAGAGTTCCACGACCATCTGACAATGGAAGAAGCATTAGAAGTCTACGACAAGATTCCGTCCGAACGGATGAACGCCGACAAGTGCATTGGATTCTGTATCGAGGAAGATGGCGGCTTTGTTGGAATGTATGAGCTGGTCGTGAACGATAAAGTGCAGCGCGAGAATATCAATTCCATCAACTATTTCAGGGATGATAAGCTGGTGCAGCAGGCGATCTCCGATATGGAAAAACTGATGGCGGCACGGCAGCAGAGTAAAGAACAGGAACACAGCAACACGAAAAAGTCTGTTCTGGATGCCCTGCGCAGTCTGAAAGCTAAAAAGCAGGAGCAGCCTGCACAGGAACAGGATAAGCCGAAGAAAGCGAAAAAGAAAGGGATGGAGTTATGAGTAATGTGCGTTTTGATGAACTGGAATTGATGCTGATGGCGATGTTTGAACAGCGACACTCAAAGATACGATTCAGGTGTTGACGGAGGTCCAGCCGCTTGTGGCAGAGGAGGCGGAGATGGCTGCGCTGGTTCAGCAGACCATCCCGAAGATGCAGCAGTTGAATGAGCAGCAGTTCAAGGGGCTGGAACTGGAATGGCATAGGCCGGAGGAGCCGGAAAAGGAGAAAACGTAAAATGATAAACCAGTATAGAGTTTTCCAAATCAAAGAGGTGCATCATCAGCATTGGGCAAAATCCTATGCACAGCAGGTAGAGGACGGCTTTTTGATTCATCATCAGAATTACCAGAGTGCATATAAAGGAAAGCCTGCCCCCAGCGATACGCCGATGACAGCCCGGAAGCGGCTGGAAGAAAAGCGACCAAACACATTTGTTGGACGGTCGTTTGGTGTTGGCGATGTGATCGTATGATGAAGAAAAGGGTCGGAAGTTTTTCTACGTCGATAAAGAAGACTGGTAGAGTTCGGTGGCTTTATGGATGCTGATGCAGCCGGAAATACTGTCGTCTACATGGTTCCCAATTATCAGATTGATGGAAAGACTGGAACGTGGCTTCCGTATGACAGCGAAGTTGTAGAGGGTGTTTGTTTTTTTATGATGCGCAATGAGCAGCGCAAAGATGCTGTTTCTCCAGTCGTGGTAGACAGTAAAGGCGTATTTGTGACGGATGCTCCGAACGGCTTTGAAAATGTTCGCTCCATACTTACAGAGTATGTTCATCGTGCTGAAAAGAAGCAGCAGGATATGACCGAGCATGAAAAATGCTTGACGAACGGAACGTATGAACGTGCGCGGGAATCGGCACAGAGCAGAATTACGACATGATAGATGGTTGCGTGAATAATGTGCCGAAAAAGCCACGGCGCATTGGTGGCAGATGGTCGGTGCTGGATCGGCTGCATATCAAGCAGGCACAGCGGAAACAGAAAGACCAGACCCAGCAACAACAGCAGCAGGAGAGAAGCCGTAAAAACTAAAAATCCGTTATGACGCAGAGTGGTGGTTCCTACAACAAGGAGCCGCCACTCTTTTTTGTGTGGAAAACAAAGATGTCTTGATATTTTTGAAAATCACGAGTATAATAATAACAGAACAGAAAATAAAAAACACGAAACTGTGAATGGAGGCAGTATGGAAACATTATATGAGTATCTTCTGAAAATTACAAACCGAATGAAGCCAATTTTCCTTGCTGATCTTCAAATCGAAGGCATGAGCGCTGACCAACCTTCGACAGCAGATCAA
>ENA-OQAA01000570-OQAA01000570.1-human-gut-metagenome-genome-assembly--contig:-NODE-570-length-24516-cov-3.529460_pt1 | contig 24516 bp, 27 predicted proteins | sample MGYA00242489_ERZ504515 | MGnify/ENA primary metagenome ERZ504515 (study PRJEB26092, sample SAMD00036237) | human gut metagenome | host: Homo sapiens | study: EMG produced TPA metagenomics assembly of... | reverse complement strand
TGCAAAGATGCTCTTATTGTCATGCAGTTTTCAAGGTTCAAATATATCTGAAAAGCATTTCTGCAATTTACTCAAAAAATCTTCATTTTAACCTTGACTTTTAATAGTTAGACTTTCTTTAAAATTTTATCCTCTCATACATCATCTGTTTTCTCATTATTCATTTTTCTTGAATATCCCGCCACAATAAGCACGCAGTGCGGTTTTATGAATGGCGCGAACCGAACTGCTACAAGGCTTCCATAACAATCGGATATTTTTTATTGACAAAGTATGTGTCCGCTAGTATAATGCCTCGTTGACTATCAGAAATTCAATCGAGGTGAATAACAGCATGACATTTTATCAAGAACTTCAGCTTAATCAGGCGGGATCAAAATCCCTTATTAAAAATTGTAAAACGCCAAAAGAAAAACTACATCATCTTTTTATTTATATCTTTAAAGTTTTTATAAATGTAGCATTCTGTGTTGTCGTTTGTTACTGCATACAGTATGATTTTCGGAAATGATAACAGTATCGTAGGCGTTGTAATCCTTCTCTGTATTCTTGTATTCCGAAATGTCGATTTGGGCATCCATGCTCCTCAAAGCCTTTTGTCACTTTCCGCTATTTTCCTTATTCTTACATTCGGACCGAAAGCGGCTAATCTGTTGGGAGCATTCGGAGGACTTCTTATAAACTTTGTATGCATATGGATTCTTATGGTACTGGGATGCCACAACGTAATTTATTACAATCATTCAACCCTTGTGCTCGGATATCTTCTTCTCTTTGGATATGATGCATCCGGAAGCGCCTATACAATGCGCCTTTTTGCCATGTTATTCGGATTTATACTGACAGGAGTCGTTTTCTGGCGCAATCATAGAAAGAAAACATATAAACGCGGACTGCGTGATCTTTTTAACGAATTTAATCTTCATTCTTCCAGAAGCCGTTGGCAGCTTTTAATGGCTTCTGCCGTTTCAAGCGTAATTTTTATCGCCTCGATCTTAAATCTTCCAAGAGCGATGTGGGCAGGAATCGCCGCAATGTCCGTCCTGCTTCCGTTTCGAACAGATATTAAGAAGCATGTATGCGGGCGTATTCCCGGGAATCTGCTCGGAGGACTGATTCCTTTTTCCTTATTTTCCTCATCTTCCTGCCGGGCTTTACAGTGTAGTCGGTATCGTCGGAGGCATCGGAGTCGGATTTTCCGCAAGCTATGGATGGCAGGCTGTATTTAATTCTTTGGGAGCAATGATGATTGCCGTCAGTGTCATCGGTTTTCCGCAAGCCGTATTTTTCAGAATCGCTCAAAACATTTTCGGGTCTTTGTACGCTCTTTGTTTTGAAAAAATATTTCACACTGTAACAGAACGAAAACTTGAATCAAAAATATAATTTTCCGTTTGTTATTTATGGTACGGCTCTGCGTTTATGATTCGATAACTTCTATATATCTGTTCCAGCAAAATCACTCTCATCAACTGATGTGGGAAGGTCATCTTGAAAAACTAAGAGCATAATCAGATCTTGCAAGCACAGTTTTTCCAAGACCGATCGAACCGCCGATTATAAATGCAATACTGCTTTTCCCTTGTATCCCGAGTTTTTCAATCTTTGCAGAAAGTTCTTCCGATGAAAGCATTGCTCCTCCGATTTCCAGAGTGATCACATACATATCATCTTTTATAACTTTTAAAATACGTTCTCCCTCTTTTGTTCGTATCGCTTCTTCTACTGTTTCGCTCGCCTGATCCGGCGTTTTCTCATCCGCAACTTCTACGATAGTCAATTTGCAATATTTACTCAGTCTTTTTGAATATTCCGCGATCGCATCTTTTAAATATTTTTCTTTTATCTTTCCTACAGTGATCAATGTAATCTTCATCTTTTTTGTTTATTCCCCATAAATCAATATAACCTTCGTTTTTTCTTCTTATTCTTCGTACACATACAATTCGTGAAGAGCCCGTGTCGCACTGATATACAATGCCTGTTTTTCAAACGGATTTTCTTTTTTACTTTTTACGACAAAAACTTGATCAAATTCAAGTCCTTTCGCCAGATAATATGTTGTCACAGTCAAACCTTTATGAAATACCGACGTATCCCTGTCTACATAAAAAGCAGATATTCCGCGATTTTCCAAAAGTCTGTAAATATCTGATGCTTCTTCTTCGGTCATGGCTATGACAGCAGCCGTCTCATATACTTCTTCATTCACGACATCATCTGTATGATCAGTTTTTTCTTCTTTTTCAAGCTTTAAATTTGCTCTGACAGCCTCAAACATTTCCTCGTCAGTTTTGAATTTTCTTTCTGCACATCTTTCCCATGTCTGTCCAAAAATTCAATATCTTTCACATTCGCGATCTTACCGGCATAATCTGCGATTTCTCTCGTATTGCGGTAACTCTTATTCAGAATAACGGTTCTTATATTTTTCCCAAATACTTTAGGAAGGAATTTTAAAACATCCTGTTGTTCTTTTCCCAAAGTCTGGGCACGATCTCCGAGTATTGTCATTTTACAGTCAAACAGTTCCTTCAAGATAAGATACTGCAAATAAGAGTAGTCCTGCATCTCATCAATTACAAGATGCTTAATATTTTTATGCTCATTCTTTCCTGTCAGTCTGTATTTTACATACAGCATCGGAAATACATCTTCGTATTGGATTTTCCTTCGTTCATAAGGCAGTTCTGCCATTTGTTCCTGCCCGCATACCGCAAGCAGTTTATTGTAAATAGCATAAATATCTTTCGTTACATACATTTTGTCAAACTTCTCTGAAGAAATTCTCTGTCTTCCTCTTCAATATTTCTGCCTTTTAACGTCTCATAAGAATCAATAAAATATTCCATAACCGCATCCATTCTTTTCAGAAGCGGTATCTGATAAAACTTATCGTAAAACAAATGAATGATTTCTTCTTCCGAAAAAACGCATCCCCCTGAACTCCACCTCTCGAAATTCCATCAGCTCATCTTCAAGTACCGCGAAAAAACCTTCTGCCTCGCCTACAAATCCCGCCGACTGTTTCCACTCAAAACGTTCCTGCGCTCTTCGATCATCAAACTTCATCATACGTTCTAACTGATCATATCTATCCTCACAGTCTGCCGCCGTGTCCTGAAGTTCTTTATAAGCGAAGAGATCAAAACTCATTTCTTTTATATTTTCCTCGCCAAGTTCCGGAAGAATATGAGAAATATAATCTGCAAACACACTGTTTGGTGAAAGAATCAATATATTCGATGATTTTAAATTTTTCCTGTCGTGATAAAGCAAGTAAGCGATCCGGTGAAGGGCGATCGAAGTCTTTCCGCTTCCCGCTGCGCCTTGTATGACAAGAATTTTATCCTTCGTATTTCGGATGATTGCATTTTGTTCTTTCTGAATCGTTCGAACAATATTTTTCAGTTTGACATCTCCGTTGTTTCCAAGCTCATGCTTTAAGATCTCATCGTCAATCTTAACATCGCTTTCAAACCCATATATCATCTTGCCGCCGCGTATTTTATACTGCCATTTTGAAACAACCTCTCCTTTGATCACTCCTGATGGCGCTTCGTAAAATGCCTCACCTTTATCAAAGTCATAAAACAGACTGCTCACAGGAGCCCTCCAGTCATAAATAAGAGGCGTCATTCCCGCACGCTCTCCGAAATTTCCGATACCGATATAAAACGGTTCTTCCTCTTCTTCTGCTTCAAACAGGAAATCTACCCTTCCGAAAAACGGAGAATCAATCATTTTTTCAAGTCTTTTCATCAACTTTGACTTATCTCTGTTTGCATTTACCTGCTGTAAGAGCGCCTGCTGATTGTCATAGTCCTCATATCCGTACTGATCCATTTCCGTATAATTTTCCCAGTAATATTCATGCATATTTTCAATTTCTTTTAATCCCTGATTAAGATCTTTTTGAATTTCTGCCAACCGGTCGTTTAGCTTTCTATTCACATCTTTCAGAAAAAGTTTTCCGTCAAACTGCCTGTTATCTGCTTCCATCTGATTCTCCAGTCTGTCTTTTCTTTGATTTTATTTTCAGCGTTTCAAACAAGTCAGTTGTTCTTTTTCTTCCTTACTGACTCTGTAAGATTCTCTGATTTTTTGTATTGCTTTATTATGTGTAAAATCATCCAACGTATCCTTCTCAAGAAAAGCCCTTGTCTTTCCGGAAATTTTACGTAACATACCGAAAGCGCCCATGCATTTCCCATTTTCACATAATATCCGTCATGATCTATCTTTCCGCAAATAGTGAGTATTTCAATCAATATGTTCCTTATCCAGAAAATGAGACATAAGTGAAACAATCATAAAACGAAGTTCAAACTCGTTCTTACTTTCTGCATATTTTTTCACATAGTCAAACCAAAAATCTGATTCTTTCTGCATAAATTTATAACTTGTCACACAGCTGTCGCACACTGCCCAGTTATTGATTTTAGGAACAAACTCATCCAAATGCCTTTCCACTTCACTTCTATCCGCTTTTATATAAGCGATAACAAGCCCCCATACCATAAACTCTTCGTGATATGAAGCCTCTCCAAGCATTGTCCCTGCCTCATTCAAATATTCGCTGTAATTGCTTTTTGCAGTTTCCTTCGCAATTTTTCTTAAAGCCGGAAGGCGCACTCCTATGATATGTTTTACTCCGGGAAGGAGTTTCTCATTAAATTGTTTATAATTTTCTTCTGTAAGATCTTCTAATTGTTCCCTTATCTTCCAGATTTTTTTCTCTTCTGCTATCATGTGATTCTCCAAAATGCCGACTAAATGCAAAGTCTTTTTTGCTTACTTTTCCATTCATTTAAAAAGTATTAAGAAAGCTCCCTCTCCAAACCCGGAAAGAGAGCCCCTTTTTATTGCTTTTTATTGCTTTTTATTGCTTTTTACTTTTCTTTATTTTTCAAATACTCATCAATTCCTTTTGCTCCGGCCTTTCCTGCTCCCATTGCAAGTATAACCGTAGCGGCACCTGTAACAGCATCGCCGCCTGCAAACACACCTTCTTTTGATGTCTGTCCGTTTTCCTCATCGGCAACGATACACTTTCTGCGGTTTACATCCAAACCTTTTGTCGTAGATGAAATTAACGGATTCGGTGAAGTTCCTAAAGACATGATTACAGTATCGACTTCAATATCGTACTCTGAGCCTTCAATCTCTACAGGTCTTCTTCTTCCGGAAGCGTCCGGTTCTCCAAGTTCCATCTTTACAACTGTCATACTTGTAATATTTCCGTTATCATCTACATTAATCTTTTTCGGATTTGTCAAAAGATCAAAAATTACGCCTTCTTCCTTTGCATGGTGAACTTCCTCAACTCTCGCCGGAAGTTCCGCTTCGCTTCTTCTGTACACAATATGTACTTCTGCGCCAAGACGAAGTGCTGTTCTTGCAGCATCCATCGCTACATTTCCTCCGCCTACTACAGCAACTTTCTTGCCGGCAGCAATAGGTGTATCGTAAGAATCATCAAATGCTTTCATCAGATTACTTCTCGTAAGGTATTCATTTGCAGAGAATACTTCGTTTGCATTCTCACCCGGAATTCCCATAAACATCGGAAGTCCTGCTCCGGACCCAATAAAGACCGCTTCAAATCCTTCCTCTTCCATAAGCTGATCGATCGTTGTGGATTTTCCGATCACAACATTTGTCTCAAATTTTACGCCAAGTTCTTTTACTTTCTCTATCTCTTTCGCAACAATCTTCTGTTTTGGCAGACGGAACTCCGGAATTCCGTATACAAGCACTCCGCCGAGCTCATGAAGCGCCTCAAATACAGTCACATCATATCCAAGCTTTGCAAGATCTCCCGCACATGTAAGACCCGACGGCCCGGAACCGATTACAGCAACTTTGTGTCCGTTCTTCTCTTCTGCACCGACAGGTTTAATATCATGATCCAACGCATAATCCGCAACAAATCTTTCAAGTTTTCCGATTGAAACCGGCTCACCTTTAATTCCGCGGATACACTTTCCTTCACACTGCGATTCCTGTGGACATACTCGTCCGCAAATTGCCGGAAGCGCACTTGATTTTCCGATCACTTTATATGCTTCTTCGATGTTTCCTTCTTTCACTTCCTGAATAAATGCAGGAATATCAATAGAAACCGGACAGCCCTGAATACACTTTGCATTCTTACAGTTCAAACATCTGGAAGCTTCTTCCATCGCCTCTTCCATATTATAACCAAGACAAACTTCTTCAAAATTTGTTGCTCGTACTTTTGCATCCTGTTCTCTGACAGGAACTTTTTTCAATACATCTGCCATTACTCGTCACCTCCGCAATGTCCGCATCCTCCATGATGGGTATCACCTTCCTGAAGCTTCAGTAAGGCGCGCCCTTCTGCAGTTTTATACATCTGGCTTCTCTTCATCGCCTGATCAAAATCTACAAGATGTCCGTCAAACTCCGGTCCGTCTACACATGCAAATTTGATTTCATCTCCAACCTGAAGACGGCATGCTCCGCACATTCCCGTTCCGTCTACCATGATCGGATTCATGCTGACGATTGTAGGAAGTTCAAGTTTTTTCGTCAAAATACAGACAAATTTCATCATGATCATCGGTCCGATGGCAACACAGACATCATACTTTTTGCCTTCATTTACAAGTTTTTCGATCATTGTCGTAACCATTCCGGCATGTCCGTACGTACGTCGTCCGTACACGGGTAATAATTTCCCGCAACTGCTTTCATCTCATCTTCCAGAATCAACATATCTTTTGTCTTAGCACCGACAATCACATCAGCTTCTATACCATGCTCTTTGAGCCATTTCACCTGCGGATACACCGGAGCCGCTCCGACACCGCCTGCTACAAACAGCATTTTTTTATTTTTTAAAGTTTCGAGATCTTCATGAACAAACTCAGAAGCGCACCCAAGCGGTCCTGTAAAATCACGGAAATAATCTCCCTCTTTCAAAGTTCCCATCTTTGTCGTAGAAGCGCCCACTTCCTGAACGACGATCGTGATAGTCCCCGCTTCTCTGTCGTAGTCACAGATAGTCAGAGGAATACGCTCGCCTTTCTCATCCATCTTTACAATCACAAACTGACCCGGCTCACAATGACTCGCAACACGCGGCGCGTGCACATCCATCAAAAAAGATCTTGTCTGCCAGTTTTTCTGCTTTCATTATCTTATACATGGTCTTCCTCCTTGAAAATTTCACTCTTAACTATAATACGCCAAAATCCACTCTATGGCAAGTTCAAATCTCCGTAAGTGCCAAAAGACTCCATTACAAAAAGCCGCTGTCACGATACTTCTATCAAGACAGCGACTTTTACAGTTCACACCTGCCAACCGTTTTTGTGTAAAATCACTATTTAAAAGGTTGATATCACTTTATTGTTTATCAATTACCAGTGTATTTTTGTGTTAAATTTTAGAAGTCAACTTCTGTTCCGTAATATGTACATGTGAACAGTTTCTCCATAGCTGCCGGGTCGATCGCTCTCGGGTTAGATCCTGTACATGCATCTCCTACCGCAAGCTCGGAAATCTTAGCAATCTTCTCTTTGAATTCTTCTTCATTGATACCGAAATCTTTCAATGTTTTCGGTATGTTCAGTTTTGCGTTGAATTCATCGATTTTAGCTACAAGGCTGTTAATAAGAGCCTTTTCGGAATTTCCTTCCAGTCCCATTCTACGCGCGATCTCTGCATAACGTTTTGCCGCTACAGAATCTTTTGCATTGTACTGGATAACATACGGAAGATAAATCGCATTTGCACATCCATGCGGAATATGACCTGTGGAGAAAGCTGCGCCTGTCTTATGTGCCATAGAATGTACGATTCCAAGAAGTGCGTTTGAAAATGCCATTCCTGCCAGACACTGTGCGTAATGCATCTGTTCTCTTGCATCCATATTGCAGTTATATGATGCCGGAAGATAATCCAATACCATCTCGATCGCCTGCAGCGCCAATGGATCTGTAAACGGTCCGTTTAATGTGGAAACATATGCTTCAATCGCATGTGTCAGCGCATCCATACCTGTATATGCAACCTGTTTTACCGGAAGACCTGCGACAAGATCCGGATCGACAATCGCAACATCCGGAGTGATATTAAAGTCAGCCAACGGATATTTTACGCCTGTCTGATAGTTTGTAATGACAGAAAACGCCGTAACTTCAGTCGCTGTTCCCGATGTAGACGGAATTGCACAGAATTTTGCTTTCTGTCTCAGCTCCGGAAAGTTAAACGGTGTACATAATTCTTCAAATGTTGTATCCGGGTACTCATAAAATGCCCACATTGCCTTTGCCGCATCAATCGGTGAGCCTCCACCCATAGATACAATCCAGTCCGGCTCAAATGCTCTCATGGCTTCTGCGCCTTTCATAACTGTCTCAACTGACGGATCCGGTTCTACGCCTTCAAACAACTGCACTTCCATTCCCGCTTCTTTTAAATATCCAACTGCTCTGTCAAGAAATCCCTGACGTTTCATAGATCCTCCGCCTACTACGAGGATTGCTTTTTTTCCTTTCAGGTTTTTCAACTCTTCAAGACATCCTTTTCCATGATAAATGTCTCTTGGTAAACAAAATCTGCTCATTTCCGACATCTCCTTTATTTGAATATTGTTATTTTCTTAACATAAATATTATAACTCTTTTAATTCAAAAAAACAACCCTGAATTTGTAAAAATTGCATAAAACATATGTAACTTTCACATAATATCACGGTTGTTTTTCACATACTCTATTCTGCTGTTGTAATGTAGCTTCGCGTTGTCACTTCCGTCGCTTTTCCATTTCGGTTATTGATGAGAACAGCGTTAAATGTAGTCGTTGTATTCGCCGGCATATCGATCGGTCCTGTATATTTTTCCGATGAAGCTGTCGGTTCAGATCCGTCTGTCGTATAATAAGCAGTATATCCGTCAGGTACTGTGATCGTAATCTTCTGAGGATCTGTATATCGGCCGGTAGACGGTGTCACCGCAGGGGCATCTGCAATGGGAAATTCAATCGTATATGTCTGAGATATCACTCCGCTCGGAATCCCTTTCATATTTACAACAATAGCGCGAATCTCCGTTGTTCCTTCTTTTTCCAGTAAGATAGGTTCTTTATATTTTTTCCCTGTCTTCGCAGTCGGATCTGTTCCGTCCGTCGTATAATAGATTTCACCTTCCGTATCCGAACTGATCGTAATCTCCTGAACCTCTTTGTATGTTCCTCTTCGGGTTTAAATTCAGGAGCTTCACAAACATATTCGGACACCAAAGCCAATACGTTATCATCTTCACAGTCTTCAAGAAGAGATGCCACCTTTTCAGGCTGTTTTGTCTCCATATAAAAATCGATTGCTGCCTGATACAATTTTTCGTTTGTGGGCTGTGTTTCAATCGCGCTCAAATAAACATCTTCCGCACCGTCTGTATCATTTTGATCCAGATAAATTTCCGCAAGACCTACATATGCATCCGGTCTTGACTTATCTTTTATGATCGCACGATCGAAATATTTTTCTGCCGCCATATATTCTTTCTCATTAACTGCACGGTACCCTTTTTTCAGCATTCCTGTATAAGAATTCTGATATGCCACATAAATACCAAATCCGATCAATATAACAACTGCCGCCAGTGTAAGCAAAAGCCTTCTCCTCTTTCTTTTCGCCGCTTCCAGACGTTTTTGCTGCCGGGCTTGACGTTGTCGGCGCAGTTCTGCCGAATTTCTTTCAGTATTATTTGTACTTTTTCTCCGGTTTGAGCGAATACGCTCCATCTCGTCCTCGCTTAAAACACGGGTAGAATTAATATTTTTTGTCAGATCTTCTCTTCTGTATCTTCTGATATCATCTGTCCGTATCTGTCGTGTTGCTCCTTCAACCGACCCTCTTACTTCTCTTGCAAGTACATCATCCAGCGGGTTATAATCGGGAACAATCTGTACTTCGGCTCCACATACGGGGCAGATCATTTGATCATCAGGAATATTGCTCCGCAATGCACGCATTTCATGCTCTTTCCTCCCGACCGCGTATTGTTTCCACACAATTATTCATCAACATGGCGATCGTCATCGGTCCGACGCCGCCCGGCACCGGAGTGATTGCCGAAACGACCGAAGATACATCTTCACAGTCCACATCTCCGCAGAGATGATTCTGTTCATCTCTATGCATTCCTACATCGATGACAACAGCTCCTTCTTTTATATAATCTTTTGTAATAAATTTTGCTTTACCGATCGCTACAATCAAGATATCCGCCCTTTTGGCAATACTCTTCAAATCTTTTGTTTTTGAATGGGCAACTGTTACAGTTGCATTTTCTCTGAGCAAAAGAGCCGCCATCGGCTTTCCTACAATATTGCTTCTGCCGATGATCACACATTCTTTTCCTTCAATCTCAATTCCCGATCGTTTCAAAAGTTGGATCACTCCTGCAGGAGTACATGACAAAAAACCTTTCTCTCCGATCCAGAGTCTTCCCACACTTACCGGATGAAAGCCATCCACATCTTTATCCGGAGAAATTGTACGGATAACCTTGTCCTCATCGATCTGTTTCGGCAGCGGAAGCTGCACAAGAATGCCGTTTACTTCCGGATCTTCATTCAATTTCTGTACAAGATCCAACAATGTTTGTTCCGATGTATCCTCCGGCAGTTCATATGACCGGGAATTGATCCCGACATACGCGCATGCTTTCTTTTTATTATTCACATATACAGTTGAAGCAGGGTCATTTCCCACCTGTATCACTGCAAGGCAGGCATTTATGCCTGCCTCTGTTAATTTTTCTACTTCGTCGCGCAACTCATCTTTAATCTGTTTTGAGATTGCTTTTCCATCAATAATGTATGGCATTTATTTCTCCTTTAAAACAAGCCTGTTATCGTTCCGTCTTCCGTAACATCGATTCCGTTTGCAGCCGGAACTTTCGGCAGTCCCGGCATCGTCATAACCGCACCTGTCAGCGCAACTACAAATCCTGCTCCGGCACTTACATATACTTCGCGGATGTGGATGTCAAAGCCGTGCGGTCTTCCGAGTTTTTTTGCATCATCAGACAAAGAGTACTGATTCTTTGCCATACATACCGGAAAACTTCCGAATCCCAATGATTCGATCTTTGCAATCTGTTTTTTTGCTGCCGGCTCATATACGACACCGTCTGCTCCGTAAATTTCTTTGGCGATTTTCTCGATCTTTTCTTCTAAAGAAAGGGAATCTTCGTAAAGAAGTTCAAAGTCTGATTTTTTGTTTTCCAATGTATCCAATACTTTTTCGGCAAGTGCAATACCGCTTCTCCACCTTTTTCCCATACTTCGGACAAAGCAAATTCACAGCCTCTTTCTTCGCAGAACCTGCAGATAAATTCATTTTCCGCATCTGTATCTGTAACAAAAGAATTTAACGTTACAATAACAGGAACCTTATATTTTTGTATATTTTCGATATGTTTTTCAAGATTTACAATTCCTTTTGCGAGTGCATCCAGATTTTCTTCCGCTAAATCTGCTTTCGCAACCCCACCATTATACTTCAAAGCTCGTACAGTTGCAACCAAAACAACTGCATCCGGTTTGACATCTGCCATACGACATTTGATATCGAAGAATTTCTCTGCTCCGAGATCTGCTCCGAATCCCGCTTCTGTAATCGTAATATCACTTAATTTCAGCGCCATCTTTGTTGCGCGCACACTGTTGCATCCATGCGCGATATTTGCAAACGGTCCGCCATGTACAAGCGCAGGTGTATGTTCAAGTGTCTGAATAAGGTTTGGTTTCACCGCATCTTTCAACAAAGCGGTCATCGCCCCTGTTGCATGCAGGTCATCTGCTGTCACCGGCTCTCCCGCAAAATTATACGCTACAATGATTCTGCCCAGGCGAGCTCTTAAATCCGCAAGATCATCTGCAAGGCAAAGAATCGCCATAATTTCAGACGCAACTGTAATAACAAAATGATCTTCCGCACCATTCCATCCATCTTATTTCCAAGTCCTACAACAATGTTTCTCAGCACACGATCATTCATATCCAGACAGCGTTTCCATACAACCTGTCTCGGGTCGATCTGAAGTTCATTTCCCTGCTGAATGTGATTGTCAAGCATCGCCGCAAGCAAGTTATTTGCCGACGTGATTGCATGAAAATCTCCCGTAAAATGAAGATTCAGATCTTCCATCGGCACAACCTGCGAATAGCCGCCGCCTGCCGCTCCGCCTTTGATTCCGAAACAAGGTCCTAAAGATGGTTCTCGAAGTGCAATAATCGCATTTTTATTCAATTTCGCCATTGCCTGACCTAAACCGACAGATGTTGTCGTCTTGCCTTCGCCTGCCGGAGTTGGATTAATGGCTGTCACAAGAACAAGCTTTCCGTCTTCACGATCTTTAATCTTCTCCCATAACTCATCTGAAAGTTTTGCTTTATACTTTCCGTAAAACTCCAGCTCGTTCTCCTCAATTCCTGCCCGTGCCGCCACATCCTTGATGTGTTCCATTTTTGCTTCCTGTGCGATCTGAATATCTGTCTTCATTTTCTACCTCCTAATTTCCCTTTTGTAAATAGTTTTCAAACTCTTCCTTTGTCATTAATACTTTTCTCGGTTTTGTTCCTTCTTCAGGACCTACAACTCCGGCTTGGGCAAGCTGATCCATAATCCTTGCCGCCCGGTTAAACCCGATTTTAAACATTCTCTGAAGCATTCCGATAGATGCTTTTTCTTTTTCTATAATAAGCTTTCCGGCCTCTATAAAATATGTATCACGGTCATCACCGTTTTCACCTGCCTGCATTCCATTTCCCGATGACACAATATTAGTGACCATATGCTCTTCCAGTTCATTATTATAAGAAACTCTTTCACTGTGATTGATCAGATAATCGACTACATTTTGAACTTCTTTATCTGATACGAATGAACCTTGCACACGAACGGGTTTCGGATATCCTGACGGATAAAAAAGCATATCCCTTTACCGAGCAGTTTTTCCGCGCCATTCATATCTATAATTGTTCTTGAGTCAACACCTGACGAAACCGAAAATGCAATACGAGAGGGCATATTGCTTTAATAAGACCGGTAATGACATTGACAGATGGTCTTTGTGTCGCAAGGATCAAATGCAGTCCTGCCGCCCGCGCAAGCTGTGCAAGACGACAAATAGCACCTTCTACCTCTCCCGGAGCAACCATCATAAGGTCTGCCAGCTCATCAATAATAATTACGATCTGAGGAAGCTTTTTCTGAATATCCTCTCCTGTCTGACCTTGTTCTATCTTTTCATTAAATCCCTTCAGATCACGCACGTTATAATCAGCAAACAGTTTATAACGCTTCTCCATCTCTGCTACAGCCCAGTTCAAAGCACCTGCCGCTTTTTTCGGATCTGTTACAACAGGGATCATCAGATGCGGAATCCCGTTATATACGCTCAACTCCACAACTTTCGGATCGACTAAGATCAGTTTGACTTCTTCCGGATCCGCTTTGTAGATAATACTCATGATCAACGTATTGATACAAACTGATTTTCCCGATCCGGTTGCTCCTGCCACAAGAAGGTGCGGCATCTTCGCAATATCCGAAACGACTACTTTTCCCGCAATATCTTTTCCGACCGCAAACGAAATGGGAGAAGCGCTTGCCTGAAATTCTTTTGATTCCAAAAGATCACGAAGCATAACCGCTGTATTCTCACTGTTCGGCACTTCAATTCCCACTGCCGCTTTTCCCGGAATCGGAGCTTCGATACGAAGATCCGCCACTGCAAGATTTAATTTAATGTCATCTGAAAGACCGACAATCTTACTTACTTTCACCCCTTGCTCCGGCTGCAGTTCATATCTTGTAACGGACGGTCCACAACTTGCATTCGTCACATGTACGCCAACTCCGAAATTGCGTAATGTCTGCTCTAACTTAAGCGCCGTAGCTCTAAGATGCGCATCTGAATCTCCACCGGCTTTCCTTCCTTTTTTCAGAAGACTGATCGGAGGTGTATGATAAACAGGATGTTCCTTCTGCTCTTCTATTCTCACCGCATCGGCCACGTTCTGAGTTTCCCTTGCCACTGCTTGGGAATCTTCTTTTTTGTTTTTTCTTCCTGACGTATTTTTCTGATTCTGAAGATCCTCTTCTGCCTTTTCTTCTAAAGGCGTGAATGTATCTGTCTGCTGCAAAGCCTCATACTGCTGTTCTTTCCCCTCTTGCCGAATAGGTTCTGCTTCCATAAAAGGTTCTTCACGATTAATGACAAATGCTTCGTTATCAGGTATCAATTCGCACACATCCGGCGATTTATTCTTCCTTCTGCCTTTTTTCGGTATTTCTGCTTCAGACATAAGAGTCGTTGCAAATGAAACACCGGACACTTTATGATCGATCCTTTTCTCCGGCTCGTTTTCTTCTTTTTTCAAAGATTGTCCCGATTTCCGACTCTCAGACAGTGTTTTTGACTCTTCCTTTTGCTTTGCTCTTAAAACTGCCGTCTCCTGACGTTTCCTTCGCACATCCTCATATGCTCTTTTACTTTTTCGGCCGATCGGAGCTAACAATGATTTTTCTGTAATCAATATGATGCATATCACCGATAAAACAACTAAGACAACATATGTTCCTATCTTCCCGATCAAAGCAGAGCATACTAATCATACAGCCTCCGGTCAAACCTCCGGCATTATGATGCTCACTGGCAGCAGTATAGTATGAAATCAGTTTTGTTCCCGGCGTATAAGAATTAAATATCAATTCCAGTATTGCCGTCAAAAATAAGAACAAAAATACTCCTGCCGCGATTTTTATATAAGCATGTGTATTTCCTCTGTTTGAAATAAAAAAAGCGGCGGCCGCAAAAACAAGAAACGGCAATACATATGCCATATATCCAAACAAACCAAATAGTACAGAAGAAACTGCCTCCCCCGCAATTCCGCCAATACCAAAATTACTCAAAACAAGCAGAATGCACACTGTCAATATAACAAGTATCGTAATTTCCCCCGCAAGTTCTGTATTTTTTGCATTGCTGCTTTTCGCTTTCGTTCTCGTCTTTTTTCTTTGATCTTGTATTTTTTCTTCCTTTTGTAGTCTTGGAAGCCATATAATTCCCCCTTGGTAATTAAACATACTATATTTAGTATATCATCATTTGAAAATCATGTCATCAAATTTTTCTCTTGTTTCTCTTTCTCTTTGTCGATCAATGAGTGAAGCTTTGCAAAAGCCTCTTTGATTCCTCCGACCTCATCTATCATCCCTTCCTTTACTGCCTGCTCTCCTTCAAGCATTGTTCCTACATCTTTTACAAGCTGCGAAGAATCAAGCATTAATTCTAAAAGCCGATCCTGAGTGATGTTAGAATGAGACGCAATGAATTTTGTAATACGATCCTGCGTTTTTTCCATATTTCGATAACTTTGCATCACTCCGATAAACATTCCGGTAGAACGCACAGGATGAACGATCATCGTACCCGTCGGCACAATAAAGGAATAATCTGCCGACACAGCCAGCGGGCCTCCGATTGAATGACTTCCCCCAAGTACGAGCGACACCGTAGGCTTGCTTAAAGATGCGATCATTTCAGCTATTGCCAGTCCGGCTTCCACATCGCCTCCAAGCGTATTTAATAAAATTAAAACTCCGTCTGTTTCATCATCTTCTTCTATCTGTGCAAGTCTCGGAAGAAGATGTTCGTATTTCGTTGCTTTCGTGTTTCCTGAAACACTGTCATGACCTTCGATTTCCCCTATGATCGTCAGTAATTGAATTCCGTATTTCGAACCGCTCTCTTTCATATTAAGAGTTCCCATTTCTTTGATCTCGTTATTTTCGTCTTCTCTTTTTTGCTGCTCTTCAGCCATTTTGCCTCCTCCTTCATACCGCAAAAAATATTCGTATCAAAAGATATCCGATATCTTTAAAATCAGTATGAAAAAAATCGAGATATTTTATGCAGTTTTGGAGGAAACAATTTTCCAAAAAACACATTTCAGAATTGTAGGCAGTCACCAAAGTATAGGTGGGGAACAAACTTTCACTCGTCGTCTATACAAAAAATGGCACAGATGTAAATTGTATACATCCATACCATTTTTTAAGAATTATTTTAATGCCTGCTCTACATCGGCAATAATATCTTCGGCGTTCTCGATTCCTACACTGAAACGGATCAAATCCGGCTGAACTCCCGCCTCTTTCAACTCCTGCTCGTTCATCTGACGATGAGTATGGCTTGCCGGGTGAAGCACACAGCTTCTTGCGTCCGCCACATGGGTTACGATTGCTACCATTTTCAATTTATCCATCATTTCCACAGCTGCTTCTCTTCCGCCTTTCAGACCGAATGTCAGCACTCCGCACGTACCGTTTGGCATATATTTCTGTGCCAGATCATAATACTTATCTCCTTCCAACGACGGATAACTTACCCAAGCTACTTTATCATGTCCTTTCAAATACTTTGCAACTTTCAACGCATTCTCACAATGTCTTGGCACTCTTAAGTGAAGCGTTTCAAGTCCGATATTCAGCAAAAATGCATTTTGCGGCGCCTGAATGGAACCAAGGTCTCTCATAAGCTGAGCTGTTGCCTTTGTAATATAAGCGCCTTTTCCGAATTTTTCTGTATATACAATTCCGTGATATGTCTTATCCGGTGTCGTAAGTCCCGGAAATTTATCTGCATGGGCATTCCAGTCAAAATTGCCACTGTCAATGATCGCACCTCCGACACACGCCGCATGGCCATCCATATATTTTGTTGTAGAGTGGGTAACAATATCTGCTCCCCACTCAAACGGACGGCAGTTAATCGGTGTTGCAAACGTATTATCCACAATAAACGGAACTCCGTGTCTGTGCGCCGCACTTGCAAATTTTTGAAAATCAAGAACAACAAGAGCCGGATTGGCAATCGACTCTCCAAACACCGCTTTTGTGTTTTCTCTAAATGCAGCCTCCAGTTCTTCCTCAGAACAATCCGGATCTACAAATGTAGCATCTACGCCCATTTTTTTAATTGTATGAGCATAAAGATTATATGTACCGCCATACAAAGCCGACGCGCATACGATATGGTCTCCCTGTTCCGCAATGTTCATAATTGCATAGAAATTCGCCGCTTGTCCGGAAGATGTCAGCATCCCCGCATATCCGCCTTCAAGATCGCATATTTTGGCAGCAACCGCATCGTTCGTCGGATTTTGAAGACGCGTATAAAAATATCCCGACTCTTCAAGATCAAACAGTCTTCCCATCTGCTCGCTGCTCGTATAACGAAATGTAGTGCTCTGATAAATCGGAAGTACTCTTGCTTCTCCGTTTCCGGGTTCATATCCCGACTGTATACATTTTGTTTCGATTCTGTAATCGCTCATCTTCTTTGTCCTCCTGCGTTTTTCCTGTTTGTATGCCTGCATTCCCTGAATCGCCTATTCATTCCAGTTATGATATACGTCCTGGACATCATCGTCTTCTTCGAGAAGATCTAATGTTTTCTGGATATTTTTAATATCCTCTTCACTTGTCAAATCGACATAAGTCTGAGGGATCATCGTAACTTCCGCTCCTGCCATTACAATTCCCGCCTCTTCTAATTTCAGACGCACTTCACTAAATGCAGCCGGATCTGTCAAAATTTCAAAACTTTCCTCTTCTTCCGCGAAATCTTCCGCTCCCGCATCCAGTGCAAGCATCATCAGTTCATCCGCATCCATGCTGCAGTCTTCTTTTGCCACAAAAATCTGGCCTTTCTCATCAAACATAAATGATACACAACCTGGCGTGCCTACGTTTCCACTTCCTTTTGTAAACGCGTTGCGTACATTTGAAGCTGTCCGGTTTTTATTATCTGTCAATGTTTTTACGATGATTGCCGTTCCGTTCGGACCATATCCTTCATATGTAATATGCTCGTAATTATCGCCCGCTCCTTCGCCTGCTGCTTTTTTAATATTTCTCTCGATCGTATCATTCGGCATATTATTCGACTTTGCCTTTGCAATAACATCGCGCAAACGACTGTTATTTGCCGGATCCGGTCCGCCGCCTTCTTTTACCGCCACAGCAAGTTCTCTTCCGATCTTTGTAAAAATCTTTCCCTTAGCCGCATCGTTTTTTTCTTTCTTATGTTTAATATTTGCAAACTTTGAATGTCCAGACATATAAATTTTCTCCTCTTCTTTTTCTCTTGTACAGTCCGTTTCGCTCAACCGCACATTTTGCTTTACAATTTTATCACTCTTTTGATCTTCTGTAAAGAAGTCAGAACAGTCTATGTAGCAATTTCAAGACTGATCCTTATTGCTTTATCTACTTTCTGCATCATTGCACTGTCTATATGACAGACATATTCTTTCAGCCGCTGCTTATCGATCGTACGAATCTGTTCTAGCAATATAACAGAATTTTTTACGATTTTATAATCTCTTGTACTGATCTCTATATGAGTCGGCAGCTTCGCCTTATTCATCTTTGATGTAATCGCCGCACAGATCACAGTCGGACTATGTCTGTTTCCGACATTATTCTGTATGACAAGAACAGGTCTTACCCCTCCCTGTTCCGAACCGACAACAGGACTTAAGTCGGCATAAAAAATGTCTCCGCGTCTGATCATCAAATTTTTCACTCTCCGATTTCATACTAATATTCTCCTCATAACCTCCCGGTCATGTTCATTTATCAGTATTCCCTTTGTCATCGGATGTATTCACCAAACAATTACTTCATCAGATCAAAATCACCGCCTGTGTAAACCCTCGGAATCCGTTTTCCGAGACAACAGACAAATTCATAGTTAAATCTTCCGCTTAATTTTGACAATTCCTCTACTGTTATTTCATCTTTTCCGTCTTTTCCGATCAAAACAACCCGATCCATAAATGCCGCCCCCGGTATATCGGTCACATCTACCATGAACTGGTCCATACATACTCTTCCTACGATTTTTGCCCGCTTTCCTCTGATAAGCACACTGCCTTTATTAGAAAGAGAACGTGGATATCCGTCTCCGTATCCGACCGGGATCGTGGCAATTTTCATCTTTTCCGGAGCAACAAATGTTCCCCCGTAGCTAATCGGTGTTCCTGCCTCTACTTCTTTCACAAATGTAATATGACTGATCAATGAAAGAGCCGGTTTCAGATGAACATTGCTCTTTTGCACTTCGTCTGACGGATACATTCCATATGTAGAAATGCCTGCTCTTGCAAGATCATGCTTCAAATTAGGAAAATCAATGATTCCGGCGCTGTTATCACAGTCATAATACGTAATATCTACATTCCGTTTTTCCAACTGTTCCTTCATCCACAAAAAACGTTCATGCTGCTTTAACGTATATGATTTTTCTTTTTCATCTGCTTTGGCAAAATGAGTAAATAACCCTTCCATATGTATATTCGGAAGTTTACTGATCTCCTCGATCAAATTTACACTTTCGCTATTTACAGGAAATCCTATCCGTCCCATTCCGGTATCGATCTTAATGTGGAAATAAGCATTTTTCCCCTGGCGAACCGCTTCGTCTGACATCCCTTCCGCCATCTCTTTTGTGTAGACAGCCGCACGGATCTCGTTTTTTATCATCGTTTCATATTGATCCGGAAAAACACAGCCAAGTACAAGGATCGGTTTTTTAATTCCTTCTTTCCGAAGAGACACCGCTTCTTCAATACAGGCGACGGCATACCCCCATACATATGAAAATGTTTCAAACATCCGCGCAATCGGAACAGCGCCATGCCCATATCCGTCCGTCTTGATTACAGCGATCAGACGCGCCTCTTTTCCGATTTGATCTTTCATCTGTTCCATATTATAAGCGATTGCGTCCAGATCAATCTGCGCGCATACCCGATTATGTTGATCCATGTCCTTACTCCTTATATCACTCATCTGTTTCTCTTTTTGATCTGTCAAAGCCTTTCTTCCGCATTCTTCAAACATTGCCCTATCCCATCGATCAGATCTCTTGCTAAAACACTGTAACTCCCTTTCTTTTTTCTTGCTTCATCTCCGCCGCATGCATGAAAATATACCCCTGCCGATACAGCGTCGAAAATATCTGTTTTCTGAGCAGCAAGCCCTGAGATCATTCCGGCAAGAACATCCCCCGATCCTGCTTTTGCCATGGCGCTGTTTCCCGCGAGATTCAAAAAAGGATGATGTCCTTCCTTCATAACGACAGTTCTGCTGTCTTTTAACGCACATACAACCTGATATTGTTCCGTAAATTCTTTCACGACAGAAAAACGACGTTCTGCAATCTGAGGGATCTCTTTATTGATCAATCTTGACATTTCTTTCATATGCGGAGTCAAAATCACATTGGGAACTCCCTGCAACTGTTCCATATCCATACTGAGAAGATTTAGTCCGTCTGCATCGATAATACACGGACAAGATCGGAGTTTTTCTTCTTCACTGCCATTTTCTCTTAATATTTCCATCGTCTTTTTCAAAAGCCGGCTCGCAAACACACTTGTTCCAAGTCCGCATCCGATGCATATAACATCTGCCCATTGAATCAATTTTTCCAGTTCTTTATCATCAGGCTTTCCGGCCGTTTCGTTATAGCACGATATAATTGCTTCAGGGAGCAATTCCTGTAAAACAGTCCTGTTTTCTTCCGCCGTATAAATCTGAACAAGTCCGGCGCCGACCGCATATGCGGCCTTTGCCGACAAATACGCGGCGCCCGCCATTCCTTTACTCCCGGTAATCATTAAAATTTTTCCATAATCTCCTTTGTGAGAATCCGCTGCTCGTTTTGGCAAAAGCAAAGGAATATCTTCCGGATCATATGTAATACATACATCTTTGTTTTTTTCAAAAAAAGAAAGATCGATTCCGATCGGAACTGATACTGTTTCCCCGGCATACAGTTTCCCCGGAAATAATTCGCATCCCAACTTCACACACTCCATAGAAACTGTAATATCTGCACGAAATGCAATTCCCAAAACTCTGCCGCTCTCCGCACATATGCCGGATGGAATGTCGATCGCTGCTTTTTCACACTTCTTATCATTCATCCATTCAATTACAGTATGGTACCTGCCCTCAATAGCCCTGCTCAATCCTACGCCAAACACAGCGTCAATTATAACAGTATATTCCTTTTTAGGAAAATCTGTGAACACAGAAATGCCCAGCCGTTCTGCAATTTGCTTCTGCGTCCGGCATTCCTCGCTCATAGACGCATCTTGCCCTACAAATAATACTTCTGCACAAAAACCATATTCCTTCAATATACGTGCAGCCGCAAATCCGTCTCCGCCGTTATTTCCGCTTCCACATACAACAAGTGTATCTGAAAAATCTACTCCTCTGTCTTTCAAAACTCTAACTGTTTCAAGCGCAGCCCTTTCCATCAATACGAGTGACGGAATCCCTACTTTTTCAATCGTATATGTATCTGCCGCTTTCATCTGCGCTCCATTGGGAAGATATCTCATTGATCTCACCGCCTTTATTATGCTGTTTAAATGGGAACGCCCGCAGTTTCCTGCGGGGTTCTGTCTTCAAGTATCTATTTTTTCTGTCCGCCTTCTCGCTGACTGATATTATAAGACAATTTCATAAGACTGTCTGAAAGATGTACACTTTCCACAATCACATCTTTCGGAAGGTTTAAATCTGTATGTGCAAAATTCCATATAGCCTTGATTCCATTCGCAACGAGAAGATCCGCAACTTCAATCGCTTTTGACTTCGGAATCGTCAGTGCGGCGATCTCTATGTCATTATTTTTCAAAAAATCTACCAGTTCATCCATCATGCGCACTTCGATTCCCCGAATTGCCATTCCCTCAAAACGTGGATTTACATCGAACAGACTTTTCAAAACAAAGCCGCTCCTCTCAAAAGAAGCATAATTTGCGAGCGCCTGTCCCAAATTTCCCGCTCCGATAATAATAAAATTATGCGTTTTATCAAGTCCCAATATCTTGCCGATCTCTGTATAAAGATACTTCACATTATATCCATACCCCTGCTGTCCGAATCCGCCGAAATTGTTTAAATCTTGACGAATCTGAGACGCCGTTACATTCATCTTCTTACTCAGATCATTGGAAGAGATCCTCTCGACCCCGATTTCAAGCAGATCTCCCAAATACCGATAATATCTCGCAGTCTTGAAATTACCGCTCTGGATATTTTTCTACGCTCCACGTTTATCACCTTTCCACCGCGCCGTCTATACTCGCGCTTGTATCTATATTGTTTCACACGTCGGACGTGCCGACACTTCCGTTCCATTATATAAAATAGTTAATATTATGTCAATTTTTACTTTTTATTTACAGGACATTCAGCTATAATAGATTGGAAAACAGACCATTACTATAATCGTTATTATGAAAGAGGAATTATATCATGATACTTGCATGTCATAATCTTAAAAAATCATTCGGAGACCGAATCATTGTCGATACCGGATCTTTTCATATAGAGGAACGTGAAAAAGCAGCTCTTGTCGGGGTAAACGGCGCCGGAAAATCAACAATCTTCAAAATGATCATCGGAGAAGAACCTTCTGACGGAGGAGAAATAATCCTTGCAAAAGGCCGCTCAATCGGTTATCTTGCCCAACATCAAAACCTGATTCCAAACGGTACCATTTACGAAGAACTTCGATCTGCCAAAGCAGACATCATCGAAATGGAACAACAGCTTCGCTCAATCGAACACGAACTACAATCATTATCCGGAGAGGAATTAAATGCCCGTCTCGAAACATACAACCGCCTTCAGTCGCAATTTGAATCTCAAAACGGATATGCGTGTGAAAGTGAGATTATCGGTGTGTTAAAAGGACTTGGATTTACCGAAGAAGAATTTTCAAAAAAAACAGATACTTTATCCGGTGGACAGAAAACCCGTGTCGCCCTCGGGAAACTTCTTCTTACCGATCCCGACATCCTGCTCCTCGACGAGCCTACAAACCATTTAGATTTAAATTCGATCTCATGGCTTGAAACTTATTTAATGAACTATAACGGCGCTGTATTCATCGTATCTCACGATCGCTTTTTCTTGAATCGAGTAGTTACAAAAGTAATTGAAATTGAAAACGGCGCTCTTTCTATGTATATGGGAAATTACCGCGCTACTCTGAAAAAAAACAGCAGATCCGTGATGCGAAACTAAAAGAATATTTCAATCAGCAGCGTGAAATCAAACATCAACAGGCAGTAATCGAAAAACTTCGCTCTTTCAATAGGGAAAAATCCATCCGCCGGGCAGAAAGCCGTGAAAAATTATTAGAAAAAATCACCATTGTAGATAAACCTCAAGAGGCAGTCCGGGAAATGCATTTTTCTCTGGAACCGTACTGTGTCAGCGGAAACGATGTACTGACAGTTGAGCATCTTTCAAAACAGTTTGATACCCAACTCCTTTTTCAAGATGTCAGTTTTGAGATCAAACGCGGGGAGCATGTAGCTGTCATAGGAGATAACGGAACAGGAAAGACAACGCTTCTAAAGATATTAAATCAAGTGATCAAAGCCGACAATGGCTCTTTCACTCTCGGAGCCAAAGTACAGATCGGCTATTACGATCAGGAACATCATGTTCTTCATGATGATAAAACGATATTTGAGGAAATATCCGACGACTACCCTCATCTTACTAATACAGAGATTCGAAATACATTGGCTGCATTCCAATTTACGGGAGATGAAGTATTCCAAGTAATCCATTCATTAAGCGGCGGCGAAAAAGGAAGAGTATCACTTGCAAAACTTATGCTTTCCGAAGCAAATTTCCTAATTCTTGACGAACCTACAAACCACCTTGACATCGCCTCGAAGGAGATACTTGAAGAAGCCCTGAACAATTACACCGGAACGATCCTCTACGTTTCCCATGACCGTTACTTTATCAACAGTACTGCTTCCAGAATACTGGAACTTGTCAATCAGACTTTTGTAAATTATATCGGAAATTATGACTACTATCTCGAAAAAAAGGATGAACTGACGCAAACTTACGCCTCAAGTCAGATACAGAGGCAAGTTTCCACTTCTCAAAACGGCAGTGAAACACTTCCTGCCGATGGAGCTTTTTTATCAGATTCCAAATTGAGCTGGCAAGAACAAAAAGAACAGCAGGCAAAAGAACGAAAGAGAAAAAGCGAACTCAAAAAAACAGAAGATGAAATCGCACTTCTCGAAAACAGAAACGGAGAAATTGATTTTCAAATGACATTGGAAGAAGTATATTCTAACTCCGTGAAATGTCAGGAACTTTCAACCGAGCGAACTAAGAACGAACTCCGTCTTGAAGAATTGTACGAAAAATGGGGAGAACTTGCCGAATAATATATTCTACAAGATAAAAAGGCAGGAAAGAAAGGAAGAGAATGTGAAACTTTTTCTGTAAATAATGTTTTAGAAGGTCTTCTATGGTAAAATATTATTATCATAAGGAGGCCTTTTATTATGGCAAGAGAAAAGAAACCTGTACACAAAGTACAAATGACAGAAGGAAAACGTAAC
>ENA-OQAA01000569-OQAA01000569.1-human-gut-metagenome-genome-assembly--contig:-NODE-569-length-24557-cov-2.318502_pt1 | contig 24557 bp, 25 predicted proteins | sample MGYA00242489_ERZ504515 | MGnify/ENA primary metagenome ERZ504515 (study PRJEB26092, sample SAMD00036237) | human gut metagenome | host: Homo sapiens | study: EMG produced TPA metagenomics assembly of... | reverse complement strand
TAGGTTCCGAATACTCCAACCACTCCTCAGGATAAGCCTCTTCCGATATAGGCAAGGCAACCGTAAAAACAGAACCTTTCCCCAATTCACTCTCACATTGAATGGTTGCCTTATGTAACTCCAATAGCTCTTTTGTGTACGCAAGGCCGATCCCCGAACTCTCCGAGCGGCGAAACGCTATCGATTCCCCCTTATAATATTGATCAAAAATATACGGTAACGATTCGGGGGGAATGCCGATTCCACTATCCGTAATTCGTAAAGTCATGACCGCATCGGATGAGCTTTGCTCCAATAAAGCGGAAAAGCTTACCGAACCACCATCCGGCGTATACTTAAATGCGTTCGACAGTAAATTATATAGAACCTGCTCTAGGATATTCTTGTCAAAATAAGCGATTGAGATATCCGGGGCAATCGAATACGTAAACGCAATTTTATAGGAATCGGCCAAAGGAATAAAGGTTTCCGAAATCTCCTTTAAGAATCGACTGAGATCCGCACAAACAATATGCGGGGAAGGAACTCCCCGGGTCAATACCGATAAATCCAGTAATTCATTGACATGCCGAATCAAGCGATTGGTATTCCGGGAGATCGTACACAAAGTTTCTTTATCTCCACAAGATTCTTCTGAACCGGAATGCCGTTCCAGATCCTCCGTCAATCCCTTGATTATCGTCAGAGGGGTACGAAGCTCATGAGAGACATTCATAAAGAAACGAGTTTTCAACGCATCTTTTTCCTCCAGTTCTTGCTTGGCCTGTTTCAACAGCCGTGTACGTTCTTGTATCTTACGCTCCAACTCGGCTTGGCGAAGCTGATACCAGCGCACCCGGCTCTTATAGGCGATATACAACAGTACGCATACAACCACGAATACCAGCAAAATAAACCACCACGTCCGCCACCAAGGAGGAAAGATCCTGACAGGTTCGGTAATGGGAGCGCTCCAATAGGAACCATTGCCGGAAGTTTCCACCCGAAACACATAGTTTCCCGGTGGTAGGCGGTTATATATAGCCGTACGATCGCTGGCGTCCACCTCCCGCCAATCCGTATCATATCCATCCAGACGATACCGGTATCGGATACTACGGGGATGAGAATAATCGAACGCGATAAAACCCACCTGTAAACCTTGCTTCTCACGTGAGTCTCCGATCGTGAGGTTCGTGATTCGCAGAGACTCAGGTATTTTTCTCAAACCGTCCGTTAACTGAACGGGATCAAAAGAAACGATCCCCTCATTACTGCCAAATACAAGTTCACCCGATTTGCGCTTACAGCCAAGCGCCACCCATAAACTCATTCGATAATAAACCGTTTGCCGTCGTATAATTAACGATATGCCGGTTTTGTATATCCAAGCGACTCAGCCCTTTATTCGTGCTGACAAACAGGATGCCCGGCTCACCTTCACGGATTCCTCGTACGATATTTCCCGATAAGCCATCCTGTACCGTGAAATGATCAAATCGCCCGGTTCGCTTGTCGTATTGATCCAACCCCGCATTCGTACCGATCCACAAATAACCGGAAGAGTCCACAAACAGACAATGAATATGATTCGACGCAAGGGGATTCATCTCACCCGGTATATATCGATACGTGATAAGTGCTCTCGTCTTCGTATCCCACACCCGAAGCCGCCCCTCATCCGCTCCTCCCCAAAACCAAGATTCTTCGCTCACGCATAAGTTACATAACTCCGACAACGAGTTGATCGGATAATCATAAGAGACTTGGTAATCCGGTATAAAAGGGCGGATTCGGAAATCATCCAGATTCAACCGGTCCGGGTTGGCGTCTTGATAACTGATCCATAGGTTCCGCTCCGAATCCTCACGGATAGAACCTATAATCTTTCCGGATAAAGAGGACGGACTTTTTCGGGGTGAGAAGGTAAAACGCATATCTACCCGGGAAGTCTTATGGTTAATCCGATCTAATCCCCTAGAGGTCGCAACCCAAAGATTCAGGTCCGAATCCTCATAAACGGCTAGGATATGAAGAGAAGACAGATTCTCTTTTTCCGTGTATCCCAAGGTATATCGAAACAAGGAAGGTGTTAAATCCGCATGGCTCACCCCATACGTGGAATGCCCCGCCCACAGATGATCCGAGTCATCCAGAAACAAACAGGTAATCTGGTTACTGCTGATAGAATGTGCGTCTTCCGGCACGTTCCTCAACTGTCCCATTTTCCTCTCCTTCGGAGAATAATAAAAAAGACCTTGATTGAAACGGCTATCATCAAACCAGACCGTTCCGTCCTTACTCTCGAAGATGGATCGCACTTGGCATTCTCCCGTAGGTTCCAGATCCTCCGGCCGGTCAAAGAAATGCTCACATCGCAAGGCAAGCCGGTTCATCCGGCTAATCAAGCTTACCCCCTTATTATGTCCGATCCAGAAATCACCATCACCGGTCTCCAAGAATTGATATACCCGAGTATCCTCACGACCGACAGATTGGAAGATCTCTCGCTCTCCCATATCAAGCGAACGAAAAGCCCCTTCACGTCCCGTACCTAACCACATATAATCAAACCGGTCGATATAGATCGCGTTAACGCCATTCAAATTGCCGGCATTGATATCCTCCCGGTCATTTGTCCGTATCGTATAATCTTGAAAGTGGTTTGTTTCTTTGTCATACAAACTAAAACCAGCTAAAGTCCCTACCCAAAACGAATGATCCGGCGCCGAATACAAACAATTCACAGGAGACGACGAGACTACCGAACCCGCCGGCGAAAGGCGTACCAATTTCTTCTCTTTAGCATCATACTCCAACATCCCGTTCTCCGTACCTATAAAGATATGTCCCGGAACGGAGGCCGAGAAACAAGTAGGACTACCATACACACGTAACTGTTGTCGAAGCCATTCTTTCGTGAAATTCAAAAATGTATCCGAACCTCTGTCATAACGGCTAATCCCACCCGAGGAAAAAAAGATCCAGATACCTCCATCTGAATCCTCGAATAATTTATCGATAGAACTGCTTTGTATACTTTCCGGACAATCCGGTACGGGCAAGAATACTTTAAACGTATATCCATCGTAGCGGTTCAAGCCTTCAGTCGTCCCGACCCAGACATACCCGGTACGATCCTTCAAAATAGAGGTCACCGAAGAAGAAGAAAGCCCGCTATCCATTGTTATCCGGTCAAAAATAACGTTGGTAGCTTGCGCTCTCGTTATCATAAGTACAAACAGCAGTAAAAGGTATATTCTCATCCATTCATCTGATTAATGCCCCAAATATAAAGATTAAGTGGGTGAAAATCACAGAAAACAGAAAGATTGAACGATTTGTACGGTATTATGAAACATATGTCCGGCCCGCTCCCTCCCTATTTCCCTAGCTTTGCGGTATCAATTCTAAAACGAATGTAAAATATGAGAAAACTTTTTCTATCGCTAGTATTCCTTAGCGTGCTACTATCTATCCATGCGAATCCGGGTATTAAAGGAATCGTAATCGATCAAACCACCCGTAAGGCATTAGACTACGCTCACGTTGTATTATATGATGGAAATCATATCGTCGAAGAAGCTATGACTGAAGCGAACGGTTCTTTTCTAATCCAGCCCGTAAAACCGGGAACGTATTCGATCCGTATCCATTTTCTGGGATATGATGTTTATATGGGAGAGGAGTTTATCCTTACAGAGCAGATCAAGGATCTGGGTACTATCCCGATGCGAATGCTTGAGGTAGGCTTACAGGAAGTGGAGGTCGTAGCCAACAAGAAACAAGTCATCTATAAACTGGATAAAAAGATCATCGAGGCTTCTTCCAACCTGCTTTCCTCGGGAGGAACCGCTGTCGATATCCTAGAGAACACGCCTTCCATCCGGGTGAACGCCGAGGGAGAGGTTACCTTCCGGGGGAGTAGCGGATTCACAGTCTACGTAGATGGAAAGCCCAGTATATTTACCGGGACCCAAGCCTTGGAACAGATCCCGTCCGGACAAATCCAGAATATAGAGATCATCACCACCCCGTCCGCCCAACATGATACAGGGGGTGATGTCGGGATCATCAATGTCATTACCAAGAAGAACTTCGGGGAAGGGTTGAGCGGAGTAATCAACCTAAGCGGGAATACGGTATGGAGCCGGACCTTGGATTTCTTGTTGACCGGACAAAACAAGGCGTCTCAATGGCGTATAGGCGGTTATGTGGGAAACCGACTTCGTAAAAGTCATTTTACCCAAGAGAAAACGACGTTGGTAAACGATACGACAACGACTTCTTATTCCAATGGCCCCCGTGAAAGTAACGGCTACGCATATATTCTCAACGGAGGTTGGAGCTATACGCAAAAACAAACGACTTTTTCTATTAACGCGGAAGGCGGATATGCCGGACTCAAGCGAAAAGGGGATCTGGAATATACGGAAGAACGTTCCGCTAATGGCGAGCAATTCGAGAACGGAGAGTTCAAGAGCCTTGACGACTTTGATATCCATGAGACTTTCGGACTAGGGAATCTGGCCGTGGATCATAAGTCAATGATAAGGGGCATAACCTTAGCGGTAGCTTCTTCTTGAAATATGGAGGCGACGCTCTGGAATATTTCCAAAGCGATCTGTTCGACAAAAACAACGTACGCCAGCAAGGTCATCGTGCGTGGGAGGCCGAACATCGTTGGACCGTCCGTGCGAAAGCCGATTATGTATTTCCATACAGCAAAACCGGGCAAATCAAGGCGGGTTATCAATATTTCTCATACTCGGAAGACGGCGATTATAGTATGCAGTTTTGGAACCCGGATACCAAAGAGTTCTTCTGGCGTGACGATATTTACAACACGTTCTATTTCCAACAAGGGATCAACTCCCTTTATGCGATCGTTGGGGATAGCTACCGGTCTTTTGATTTTCAAGTAGGATTACGGGGAGAACATACGCATCAAGTATTACGTAGCTCCAAAGATTGGGCGAACCGCCTACAAAAGCGTTTTGAGTTGTTCCCATCCGCCCATATCGGTTATAACCTCACACAAAATCAGAAGCTTCTATTCGCTTACAGCCGTCGTACGACCCGACCGGAGCTTTATTTCATGGAGCCATACATCACTTACAAGGATTACTATACAGCCGAGATCGGTAACCCGGATATACGCCCGGAGTACATTCATTCTTTCGAGTTGAATTATTCCTTGACTTCCGGCGACAATGCCTTGTCTGCTCCCTATTCCACCGAACCCGCAAAGACAAGATCGAACGATTACGGGTTCCTTACCAAGCCGGGGTTACCTTGGATTCCATGGCGAACGTGGGACATGATTATTCCACCGGAATAGAACTATCGGGCAGTTTGCAGGCCACCAGTTGGTGGAATACGCAAATAAACGGTAGCCTTTATCACTACCGGGTAGAGAACGAGTATAAGACGGACGGAAAGAATGAGACCAGTACCAATTACGAGATCGCTTGGAACAACGCTTTCACGGCCGGGAAATACACAAGGATACAGCTTGACGGCAATTTCGTAGGTCCTTCCGTAACCACCCAAGGAAGAACCCAGTCGTTCTGGTTTGTCAACCTAGCGATACGGCAACAATTCTTCAAACGGAAGTTGACGGCCACCCTCTCTTTCCGGGATGTCTTCAATACGGCCCGTTATGTCAATACGATCACTTCCTCGAACTTGATTTCCAAAACACGAATCCGGCCCGATTACCCGTTGATAGGCTTGACCCTTAGCTATACGTTCAACCAGTTCAAGCTAAAGAATGGCTTATCCAACAATTCAAAGGATTTATTCGAGGGGACGAATCATTAATACCGAATTACCCTACTTTCAAAGTAAGCTAGCTTCGTTGCAAAGTAAGCTAATTAAAATGCCCAAGTAAGTTAACTTACTTTGCCAACGAGATAAACGTAGTGGTCCTTATATCTTGTTTACCGAGGATAGAATACATCATTGGGTAACTGTAACTTTTTTGAATCCAACTTTGTTACTTTCCAATTTTAAGTTACTTTTGTGAACACTTAGTTAAAAATGAGGTATATTCAATGATTAACAGCATATTACTGACTAATTTCACGGGCTTTGCAAACAATCGTTTCGATTTCACCGAAGGAGTAAATGTCCTCATCGGCAAGAATGGTACCGGCAAGACACACGTGCTTAAATGCTTGGCTGCCACCTTGCAGGCACGTCACGACTTCCTCGGCAAGAACTCTGCTTCCAAAGAGCAGTTTGAGTATATCTTGGCGGAAGATATGATCTATTATTTCAAGCCGGACATCATCGGCAATTTGGTCAGCAAAGGACTACCTTCCGGTAGGGCGAACATTGCGGTTACGATAGATAGCAAGGTATTGCAATATAGCTTTTCCTCTGCAGCCAAGACGACTGTGAAATTGGAAACGGACGAGAAGTGGAACGACCGTCATTTCATCTACATCCCTCCTCGTGAAATGTTCTCTTTGTTCGAGGGTTTTATCGGTTTGAGCAGTAAGCGTGAGATTTCATTCGACCAGACCTACATCAATCTAGCACACGCATTGGCTCTCCCCGTATTGCGTGAGTCTGAAGATAATCCGTTGAGACCGGCTGTTGAGTTGTTGGAACGGGAATTGCAGTTCAAGGTGCTGCAGATGAACGGACGTTTCTATATACAGACGGAAAGTGGTAATATGGAAGCGCATTTGGTGGCAGAAGGTCTTCGCAAGTTGGCCTCTATCTTATACCTCATACTGAATGGGGAAATTAATGCGAACACCATTCTGTTCTGGGATGAGCCGGAAGCCAATTTGAACCCGGCTCTTATCAAAGTGGTGTCGAAGTTCATCCTTGTGCTTCAGGAATGTGGTTTGCAGATTTTCATCGCTACACACGATTATTTGCTTACACATACGCTTTCTCTTTATTCCGAGTATAAAGAACACACCGGTGTATCTGTCAAATTCTTTGGGCTGAAAAAAGAAGGCAAGGGAATCATTGTAGAGGAAAGCGAAACCTTGGCAGGCATACAGAGCAATCCGATTCTGGAGGAATATGCAGCCTTTTACGACTTGGAACAACAATTCATCAGCAAATATGAGTAATTTTCAGGAAAGCGGCATAAACTTCAAGTTTCAATCTCCCAAATGGAACGTTGTCAAGTACGACGAACATTTGGCGCACAAAAAAAGTAAGCAATGCCTTGCAGCCTACCAAAGCGGTGGACTTTTTAGGTATTCATGACAACAGACAGTTGTTTTTGGTAGAAGTAAAGAATTACAGAGGGCATACACACGATGCAGAGACTCAGGAAGTGCTTCAGGCAAAAGGCGAGGAATTAATGCGCAGGATTGCTGTCAAAGTTAGGGACACAATCGCCACGGTAACTAATTCTGCTCGTTTTTCGACCAATGATGAGGATTTTTTTACCCGGATTAATCAGTTGCTACTTGATAATCAGAAAAAGATAGTCATTATTGCCTGTATAGAACTGGACATTGCTGGTGAAAAAGAACACAAAGCCCGTATGAGTGTCTGGATGCAAAAATTAAAGCAAAAGTTGGCATGGTTACATGCGGCTAAAATTTCCATCAATCCGATTGAAAATATCTCTGCTGTCTTGCCGGATACGGAAATCTTGTTCGTGTAATCTCCCGGCAAACTTTAGTGACCTTTGTTGCCGGTCTTTTTATTAGTTCCGTCTTTTTCTCTTCTGTGGATTCCCCAAAAGTAAGCCCCGATCGAATAAACGACCGGGGCTAATTCTTTTCCCGCTTTCCTTCCTCACGGAAGTACTAAGGGATGAACTTTAATTTATTACTTTAGTATTAATATTAATCCATTCCCGCTTGTTCGCCCTCACGGGATACTTGGGCCGAGGCCCTCACGGGAACTTAATATCGTCATTATATTTTTATTTAACTATTGTCTTAACAGCGTTCTCGCCTTCTACGGCTACTGCGATGATTCCAGCAGGAACAGCGATCGTAGCGTTGTCGGAAGCAAGAATAGTCTCGGCTACTACCTTACCTAAGATATTAGAGATAACCACCTTCTTACCGGCTGCGCCTTGGATCTCTACGATACCATTGCCACCTATTACCTTAACACCGGCAGCGCCATCAGCTACAGACTCGTTGGAAGTAGGATCACCAGCAGTGATCGTGAACTTCATGGCGCTATTCTTATCAGTACCCCAAGCCAATTTGTCGTTGAGGCCATATAAGTAACGATCTTCTCCTTAACGGAACGGATCACATACATACCCTCATCGTCAGCGCATTGGATAATCTGAACCTTGAAGTTATCCAAGCCGCCTAATACGCCTTCGTCGTCAGCATTTTTCGCAACTTTCACTTCCTTACCCTTTACTACCGTAGAGATCGTATCGTTGTTTGCCTCGATAGAAGCAGACTTGAAGATAGCCTTAGTAGCTTTTCAGCCCATTCATATTTCTTGTCGTACATGCCGTCCGCTACATAATAGTCCACAGAATCCTTCGGATTGAACAAGAACAAGCTTCTATTAGGATCTTCCGTACCCTTAGAGATATAGAAAGAAGGAACGATCGCTTTCGTATCGGTTACGCGCAAATAGAATGAGTATTGCTCATTATTCACTACGATACCCTCTTGGTTCTCGTTCAAGGAGATATAGTTGCCTAACTCGCTTACCAATGAGATATGGCCATTCTTAGCGGGATAGCTGATTTCCGGAGCTTCCTCGATCAAGTAAGTCTTTAATGTCATGTCTTGATTATTACCCGGCAATGCATAAACTACGGATGGAGTTGTATACACATACTCGTCATTGTTATACTTAACAGCTACTACTGATTTCGTAGTCTTGCCAAATACAGTTGTAACATTCGCATTCGTACTTGATACAGGAATCAAATAAACAGAGCCATCAGCAGCTTGTTTAATAACGAACTTAGCCGCATCTGCCGTAGCCATAACGTCTGCACCGTTAACATGGGTACTAGTATCTGTACCTTGCGGGAAATAGGCATTAGTCTCTATACCATCATTGATATAGCGCAATTGATAAGCATAAGCATAGCCTTTATCGCCCTTAGCCTGTACGGTCACGTGGTTACCTCTATTGTAAACGAAGCTACTCTCGATGATCGTCTTCGGAGCCTCGTCTTTGATCAATTGCCATTGAGCGGCATCGGATACGCTGTTGGCGAACTTACCATCAGCATTCAATTTGTAGACATTACTATTATTGTCTTTTGTAACAGCGGTATACCATTTATTGGAAGTCACGTTGTTGTCGCGAGCGAAAGCCATTGTTACCAAAGTCTGGTCATCTACGTTCAAGAAACCTGCGTATGGATCAACTTCTTCTACTTTCGTCAACTCCACTAACAGACGCTTAAACTCTACGGTCTGAGTCGAAGCAGTCTCACGGTAGGTATTCTCATCAACATAGATAGGAGTGATATCCCGAGTTGAAGGAACAGCTGTCTCATATACATTCTCACCCAAATCTGTTTTAGGGAACAATGTCGTAAGGAAATGATCACCTGTCTCACGATTCGTGAAAGTGATCTTATAAGTATCATCCACGCTTGTAATCATCCATTGATAAGCCGGAGTCTCTGTCTGTGACAACACCTTCGCTTTTGCGACAAGCTCAAAACTACCATTATCGACCGCAGAAGTCAAATATTTTCCATATACGCTCTTCACATCCCCTTGCTTACCGCTCAATACACGGATCGTATAAACAGCTGCCTTAGCCTCCTTGTTCAACAACTCGATACCTTTCTTCGTACCGGCAACGCCCAACTTAAAGATGAACTTATCCGTCTTGTCTGAAGTGTTAGAGATCGTAGTCAAGTAGAAATTATCATTATGCTGCAAAATCTCCAACTTGATTTGAGCATCCTTATGATCGGCCTTGCTACCTTGTATTCTGAAACGGAAACGATCCAGATTCAACTCATACGGATAAGATTCCACGTAACTCTTTTGAACACGGAAACAAGCGTTATGGATAGAAATCTCGTCACCTTGTGTCTTCCAAGCCGCACCTGTTCCTACATACAGGTTCAAGTCACCAATTTCCTTCTCTACCAAAGAGAAACCATCACCATTCGCACGTCCGGCGTTCGTTCCCTCCATTGTCTCTGTAGAGCTTGCAACCAAAACCGTAGCGTTCAACCACGCATTATAGTCCCTAACCACTTGGTCACTATTATCTAAAGCTGGAGCATTTTTCGTAAAGAAGTACATACCGGCAGGAATCTGCAAGTCTGAAGAAGATCCTGAATACCCCGGGTATTGTGTAGCATCAATCGTAATTGGGCGAGCCAAATAACGAGCTACCACCATTTTGTCGTTAAACAAGTTACCGATAGGTTCTTCACCTTGATCTTTAAGACGTTTAGAAACGAAAGAGAAACCAGATGTATTGTACAATGCGTTCAATTCCTCTGAATTCGTCAACAACTCAGACTTAACCTCGTAAAAGATCGGAGCCGCAATCGTCGTAGATACTGTTGACACATTACTACCCCAATTCAAGCCGTTGAGAGGAGTAGAAGATGAATAAATATACAAATTGTTATTCGTGCCAGAATATGCACCTCCCGTAAGAGCAGAAACAGAAGATCCATCAAATACGAAATCCTTATTCGTATTCTTATCCTCTACTTTCGTGTTTTTCTCTATAGCCGTAAAGCCGACATTAACCCTTAAAAGCTTTCCTGTCTCAACATTCGTAAAATTGTAAGAGAAGAAGCCTTTCGGAGATTCAGTTATGCCAACAGTCCAAACATACTGTTTAACATCATCATTATCAGCAAGAGGCGTAGATAATCCTATCGTAGACTCTGTAATGGTGCTACCCGATAGCTCATGACCATAAGCCTCATTATTCGTCTGATCATTAACAAATACATACTGGTGTCCAGCCTTCAATTCCGTAGCAGGCGTTGCGGTAAACGTCCCCTGTCCATTCACAAAGCCAGCCAATTGCTGAATAGAACTTTGCGCCCAAGCACTACCGCACAACGAACCCGCCATCAGCAGACCCGCCGTAAACAATGTAGAAATCTTTCTGTTCATAAATCGAAAATTTAAATATTAATAATAGTGTTAATTGAATATCTATCAAATCCTTAATCATCCTTCGTCTATACCGAAACGACTAGTTTAAACGATGGTTTAGACTAGTCGTTTTCTAACGATAGTAGACCATAAAGAAGTAGCTAAGTACTTAATTAACACTATTATTAATATTAAATTCTAAATTATGAACAGAAAGATTTCTACATTGTTTACGACGGGTCTGTTGATGGCAGGGTCGTTGTGCGGTAGTGCCTTCGCTCAGACAACCATCCAGGATTTACTGGGACTTGGAGCTCAAGCTACAGAATTGGAGAATGGATCGCGTTATGTGATTACGAATCCTAACGGTGAAGCATATGGTTTCACGGAGTTGAACGCAGGTACGAAACTCTTGAAAGAAGACGTTTGCGATATTACCTCTGCGGATATCAATAAAGATGGTGTAGCCGATGATTTGGATAAGGCTGCGGTTAAGGCTTATGTATGGACTGTATCAGTGACAGAAGGTGTAAGAGGTGATTTTTCTTATAAATTCACGAATGAGCTGACAGGTCAGGTGTTGCGCATCAATGCCGCTGGTAATGCGGTGGAATTGAATACGGCAGCTACGACTGGTAACGCGAACTTTGTGTTTGGAGCAGATTCTCAGGCAGACGATGAGTATGCGGCTACAGGGACTCCTGTGACTTATCCGAATATGTTCGCTTACAAAGCAGCGCCGGGTAATGTTGTTTTAAGTTGGACTTTGATAAGTAAATCTTCTGTACAAACAACAGGAACATTCGCTCCTGAATTTTATAAGGTTGGTTTCGAGAATTTCACGGATGCCGACGAATTGAACGCACTGTATAATACGGCAGGCTTCAATTTCGAGACCAAAGATGCCGTTGAGGAGAACTTGTTCGGCGACAAGAAGATCGTAGCTTATCATTTGAATATGCCTAATGGTGGTATCAATGTAGACCTAGGTGATAAGGCTATCCCTTCTTATGTGCAGATGACAATTCCGAATGGTATGTACTTCTTCGTGGGAGATAAGCCTAAAAACAATACGTACCAAGAGTGGTTCAAACATACGGTTATCGCTGTAAGTTCTACGAATACAGTTGAGGCTACGACTGGTGACCGCGGAGCTGGTCAAGGTTTTGAGCTGACAACTGTAAAGGTTAGCGACTTTAATTTCTATACAGAAACGAATCCGGCCAATATAGAGGCTCGCTGGCAGTCTCAAGGAACGGAGACATCTATTTTCAACGCTTGTTTCTCTGTGAATAAAGACAATTTGTCTGATTATCCGTATGCGTTGTCTTTAGGAACTTTCCGTTATAAGGCAAAAACAAATGATGCGAAACATGAGGAGGTGTCAGATATGAGATTGGCTATCTTGGGCCATGGCGATAAGAACTATTTGGCTACTCAGAAGACTGCGGCTCCGAATCTTCCTCAGTTTATCTTCAAGTTGTCCAGCTCTTTGGCTAAAGACGGTATCGATCTATTGAACACGGAGGCTAAGGCCGCTATCTATAATATCCGTGTCATGAGCGGTACGAAGGGCGATGCGAGAGTTTGTATGGCAAGTATTTGACAGTTAATACGGTAGAGGTTCGTACAGGAACAGCACCTAGCTATGTCTATAATGATGAGTTCATGTGGACAGCCAAGGCTCAAACATTGGTTGATCTGGCTTATCCGGCTTATCAATTCGTTATCACGGAGGTTAGCGGTAAGGATGTTACCTTCACGAACCGTGAGACACGCGAGTACTTCACCGCTAAATTATTCCCGGTAGAGGGTGAGGAAAACGTATATGAGCTAGGTGTTGGCGCTACAAGTGTTATCTTTGACGATGTTCAAGCGTATATGTAGATGAGAATACTTATAACGAGGAGACAAGCGATCCCCGTTATAACAAACCGTTGAACAGACTGAAAATCAAATTGGAGAAGGTTGCGGAGGTTGACGCTTACGCAGGTTCTTGAATGTTGACAACAAGTCTTTGATGACGATGGCATTCGCTCGTGATAGCTATGAGACTTCTAATAAGTTCTATGCTGCTGTTTATGAGAATGCAGGAGCACCGGAGCAATATCATTTGAATGCTTATAACGAGTTCGCTACGGAAGTATCCAAAGCCGCTCAATGGCAGTTGATCAAGAGCAGCACTCCGATGAAGGTGGTAGAGCGTAGTTTCGTTTATAATGATGACGATCATGTGACTGTGAAGGCTAAGGCTGACGTTGTTTTACGCTTATACTTACCAATTACGTTATGTGGTAGACGGACAAGAGACAGAGTCCTTCTTCTCTTTGGCAAATTCATCTTATAACTATGTTGAATCTGATAATCAATTAGAAAAGGATAACACTTATAATCTTTCTCAAGCTGACAAGTTTATCATCAAGCAGAATGTGGATGGCTCTGTTTCCTTGATCGCTGTGGATGTTATCGGTACGACTGTTCCGAATAACTCTAGCGTATTTGATGAGGATATCGTATCCGTGGTAGCGGTTCGTAGCTATAAGGATAATAGCGGAAAATATGTACAGTTCTATACTCAACCGGAGGATATCTATAGTTTGTATGCGTATAACTTAAATAATGATTGGGCTTTGAGAACCTACTTGATCGCTGAGTCTCCTGAGGTTAGCTATCCGGCTAAGGAAGGTTACGTACAATTCGAGGGTGAGTTAGGCAACTATATGTCCATGAACGAGAATAAAGAGGGTATCTTGGTTAATCAGAACGCTACCGCATTCTACTTGCACGTAACGGATAAGGATGCTGTTATTCCTTCCTTCTATATCTCTAAGAACGACAACTTCTTGTTCCACGCTCAAGACTCAGTGAACTATTATGTAGCCGATGGTAAGTATGACAAGAAATATCAATGGGCCGAGGAAACAACGAAAGCTATCTTCAAAGGCCGCTACGATCGATGAGACCGTGATACTTTGACAACAAATATCAAGGGCGAGATGAGAGAGATTGCGGTTAAGGCTGATGACGTGAATACGTTAGGTGGCTTGGATCGTTTCAAGGTTCAGATCGTATTGGCTGATGACACTGATGACTTGTATGTGGTTCGTTCTTTGACGAGCAACTCAGAGGCTGCTAGATATTTATACGCTGTTAACGACAAGTTGACATGGACAAGCGCTAAGTCTCGTGCGTTGAAGTTCAACATCGTAGAAGGTGTTCCTACATCCAACGAGTCTATCGCCGACGCAGCAGAAGGCGTTAAGGTAATCGCTGGCAACGGTACCGTTGAGATCCAAGGCGCAGCTGGTAAGAACGTGGTAATCACAAACGTTCTTGGTAAGGTTGTGGCTAGTACGGTTCTTACATCCGATAACGCTACGATCGCCGCTCCTGCGGGCATCATCGTGGTAGCTGTCGATGGTGAGGAAGCTGTTAAGGCAGTCGTTAAATAAGAATAATGACGATAAAACATAAATCGAAAATCATTCCTGCGGGAGTTGTAGTGATTCAAGTACCCCGTGAGGGCGAACAGGCGGGAATGGATTAATATTAATACTAAAGTAATAAATTAAAGTTCATCTGCCGTTACCTCCGTGAGGAGCGAGGGCGGAAAAGGAATAAGCCCCGGCCGGTTCGTCCAGTCGGGGCTTTATTGGTTTGGAGATTCCGGTTTTACTCAGTAGGGGAATCAGCTTCAAGACAGTTCTGTTGAAGATGATACATCTTATGGGGATAAGATGTATCATGTTGTGCCATTCGTTAAAGCTTAAATGGCAAAGCTGCGCTTTTTATACCGCTTTCTTATAGGTTTCAGTAGGATAAATGTAGATGTTATTGAAAAATGTATATCTTTGCTTACTATTAGAAGGAAAAGCAAATGAGGAAGTTTATGAGAAAGATCGGATTGTTGTTGATTGCCGTGATGATGATTTTACCGGCGATGGCTCAGGTTTCTTTCGGCGTACGTGCCGGAGGCGCTTATTCTTCGTTGATCCAGAAGGTGGAGGATACGTATGAGGCGGGAGCCGCTTCGGTTTCAGCATAGCGGGTTTGGCGGATATTCCTTTGAGCAAGAATAAAAAATGGTCGCTTCGTCCTGAGGTGGCGTTCGTGAACCAAGGTGGCGCTTATTATTCGAATCAGGATATACATGGGATGGCGCTTCATAATAAATGTTGGTATTACTCTTTGCAGATTCCCGTGAATGTGGCTTATACATTTACCTTCACGGACGTTCATCTGTCCGTATTCGCCGGTCCTACCTTTGATTGGTCCTTGTTTGGCAAGATGAAGAGCCGGGAGACCAATCCGGATCTCCATTTCGGCGTGTCCGATGAGAAGGACTTGAAACCTTGCGACTTTGGCATGAATGTCGGCCTATCGGTAGAATATAGTAACTTTTTCTTTTCCGTAAGTTCCCTATGCGGCATGATAGACCGCCGTGCCTTGAAGCGTGACGGCGAGACTTCCGTTTATCAAAATAACGTGACATTCTCTTTGGGGTATTACTTCCGTAAGTGATGAGTATCTTCATAATAACTTGAAAAATAATTAGATTTGTTTGGTATTTCGGATAAAACCCGTACCTTTGCAAGCCGATTATTATCAAATTGTACTAAGAGTTTAGTTCTTAGCACGTTGTTGCATCATGTGTCCGTTGTGACAATGTTGGTAAGGCTAGTTTTTGAGTTATTAATTAATTTAATTTTTAAGCAGTGGATACTTTAAGTTTTAAGACCATTTCTGCAAACAAGGCAACTGTAAACAAAGAGTGGGTCATTGTTGATGCTGAAGGCCAGACGTTAGGTCGCCTTTGCGCTAAAGTAGCGAAGCTTTTGCGCGGTAAGTACAAACCCAATTTCACTCCGCACGTTGACTGTGGTGATAATGTAATCATCATCAATGCAGACAAAGTCGTTCTGACTGGTAACAAGTGGAACGATCGTATTTATTTGAGATATACCGGATATCCCGGTGGACAGATCGAGTATACTCCGGCTGATCTTTTGAAGAAAGGTGGCGACCGTCTGTTCCGTAAAGTAGTAAAAGGTATGTTGCCTAAGAACCGTCTGGGTGCAAAGTTGTTGAACAACATGTACGTTTATGAGGGAACTGAGCACAAGCACGAGGCTCAACAACCTAAGTTAATCGATATAAACTCATATAAATAATCACGATGGAAGTAGTAAATGCAATAGGAAGACGTAAAGCGGCAGTCGCTCGCGTATTCGTTAGCGAAGGTACGGGAAAGATCACGATCAACAAACGTGAGCTGGAAAAATACTTTCCTTCTTCAATCCTTCAGTTTATCGTAAAGCAGCCGTTAGCAAAGTTGAACGTCGCTGAGCAATATGATATTAAGATCAACCTTGACGGTGGTGGTTTCAAAGGTCAGTCTGAGGCTGCCGTTTGGCTATCTCTCGTGCGTTGATAAAGATTAATCCGGAAGATAAGGCTGTCTTAAGAGCGGAAGGATTCGTAACTCGCGATCCTCGTGCTGTTGAGCGTAAGAAACCGGGTCGTCCGAAAGCTCGTAAGAGATTCCAGTTCAGTAAACGTTAATGTTATTTGTGAGTCCCTTACAAGTAAAGCGAAGCGTTTAGTATCTAAATTATCGGGATTCTTTTTACATGTGGACATGCGGAAAGACTACCTGATGGTTGAAATTAAACAAAGAAAGTAAACGATTTAAGAAAAAAACAATGTCAAGAGTAAATTTTGATCAATTATTAGAGGCTGGTGTACACTTCGGACACTTAAAAAGAAAGTGGAATCCCGCTATGGCTCCTTATATCTTCATGGAGCGCAATGGTATTCATATCATTGACCTTTATAAAACAGTTGCTAAAGTAGACGAAGCCGCTGAAGTTATGAAGAACTTGGCTAAACAAGGCAAGAAAGTTCTTTTCGTGACTGACCAAAAAACAAGCTAAACAAGTTGTCGCTGATAAGGCTGCTTCCGTAGGTATGCCTTACGTTATCGAGCGCTGGCCGGGTGGTATGTTGACCAACTTCCCGACGATCCGTAAAGCTATCAAGAAGATGGCTACTATCGATAAGATGACAAAAGATGGTACATTTGATAATCTTTCTAAGAGAGAAAAACTTCAAATCACTCGCCAACGCGCTAAGTTGGAGAAGACTTTAGGTTCTATCGTAGACCTTACTCGTCTTCCGTCAGCGTTGTTCGTTGTAGACGTGATGAAAGAGCATATCGCTGTTCGCGAGGCTAACCGTTTGGGTATCCCTGTATTCGGTATGGTTGATACGAACTCTAATCCGAACAATATCGACTACGTTATCCCGGCTAACGATGACGCTACAAAGTCTGTAGAGGTTATCTTGGGCGCTATCTGCGAGGCTATGAACGAAGGCTTGCAAGAGCGTAAGGCTGAGAAAATTGACGCAGAGGCTGCTGAGGAAGCTCCGAAAAGAGAGCGTAAGGCAAAAGCTGCTGTTAAGAAAGAACGTACGAAGAAAGAAGACGACGATGCGTTGAACGCTAACGTTGCCGGTAAGTTCGCGAAAGACGAAGAATAATTCGATTGACAATTGACGTTGACAATTGACAATTAGAATACAAATACAATGGGCAGTTGGCTTTTGACAGGATTTGTCAATTGGCAACTGTCCATTGTCAATTTTTGAAAGTATAAACATTTTAAAGATAAAGGAAATAAGATTATGGCTGTAACAATGGCTGATATTACCAAGCTGCGCAAAATGAGTGGAGCTGGTATGATGGACTGTAAGAAGGCTTTGACAGAGTCTGACGGTGACATCGAGAAAGCAATGGAAATTATCCGTAAAAAAGGACAGGCTATCGCCGCTAAACGTTCTGATCGTGAGGCTGCCGAGGGTTGTGTGTTGGCTAAGAAGGATGGCGAGTTCGCCGCTATCATGCTTTGAAGTGCGAAACGGACTTCGTGGCTAAGAATGAGGACTTCGTAGCTTTGACTCAGGCTATCTTGGACGCTGCCGTGGCTAACAAATGCCATACTTTGGACGAGGTGAAAGCTTTGCCTATGGGCAAGGGTACTATCCAAGAAGCTGTTACGGATCGTAGCGGTATCACTGGCGAGAAAATGGAGTTGGATGGCTACTGCGTAGTTGAAGGTGCTTACACTACTGTATACAACCATATGGGTAAGAACCAACTTTGTACGATCGCCGCTTTCAACAAGGAGTCTGAGGAAGCCGCTCACAATATCGTTATGCAGATCGCCGCTATGAACCCGATCGCTATCGATGAGGCTGGTGTTCCTGAGTCTGTAAAAGAGAAAGAGATCCAGGTTGCTATCGAGAAGACGAAGGCTGAGCAGGTACAGAAGGCTGTAGAGGCTGCATTGAAGAAGGCTGGTATTAATCCTTCGCATGTAGATAGCGAGGCTCACATGGAAAGTAACATGGATAAGGGCTGGATCACGGCAGAGGATGTAGCTAAGGCTAAAGAAATCATCGCTACTGTTTCCGCTGAGAAGGCGGCTAACTTACCTCAACAGATGATCGAGAATATCGCTAAGGGTCGTCTGGGCAAGTTCTTGAAAGAGGTTTGCTTGTTGAACCAAGAAGACATTATGGATGGCAAGAAGACTGTAAGAGAGACAATGAAGGAGATCGATCCTGAGTTACAGATCTTGGCGTTCAAACGTTTCACTTTGCGTGCTGAATAATTGCGGTAACGTATTTGATATAAAGAAAAAGGCGGTACAACCCAATGTATCGCCTTTTTTATGAAGTATAGCTTACTTGCCCATAGAAGATATACTTACTTGTCCAATGCAGTATATCTTACTTTGCCAAGTAAGTATATCTGTTTAATTTTTTCTTATTTCAATGCGGCCAACGCATCCTTAATACGTTTGATCGCCTCCACGATATTCTCATCGCTGGTAGCGTAACTCATGCGGATACACTCAGGTGCCCCGAAAGAGGTACCACCTACGCAAGCTACGTGCGCTACTTCTAAGAGATACATAGCTAAGTCATCAGCGTTGTTGATTATACGGGTTCCATCTGTCTTGCCGTAATAATAACTACATTTGGGGAATAAGTAAAAGGCGCCTTCCGGCTTATTCACTTCGAAGCCCGGAACTTCTTTCGCTAAATTAACGATTAAGTCACGACGACGTTCGAAGGCCTTGCGCATTTCCTCAACGGGTTCTTGTGAGCCTGTATAAGCCGCTTCCGCCGCTTTTTGAGATACAGAGCAAGGGCCAGAGGTATATTGTCCTTGTAATTTATTAACCGCTTTCACGATCCATTCCGGTCCGGCTATGAAACCGATACGCCAGCCAGTCATCGCATACGCTTTGGAAACGCCGTTTACGATAACCGTACGGTCTTTCATTCCTTCGATAGAAGCGATGCTGTTGTGTTTACCAATATAGTTAATATGTTCGTAGATCTCATCCGCTATAACGATGATATCCGTATGTTTTTTCAATACTTCCGCTAAACCAGCCAATTCCTCGGCGCTGTAAACAGAACCCGTCGGTTGGAGGGAGAGCAAAGGATTAACGCTTTTGTCTTAGGCGTAATAGCGGCTTCCAGCTGAGCTGGAGTGATCTTGAAATCTTGCTCGATACCAGCCGGAACGATAACGGGGGTTCCTTCCGCTAACTTCACCATCTCCGGATAGCTTACCCAGAAAGGGGCAGGGATGATAACCTCGTCCCCCGGATTTACCAATACCATGACCGTGTTACAAACGGATTGTTTGGCACCGTTTGCGCAAGAGATCTGGCCTGCTGTATATTCCAGTCCATTCTCGTTCTTCAATTTGGCAACGATAGCATTACGTAATGCCGGATAACCGCTACGGGAGAATAACGTGAGAAATTATCGTCAATCGCCTTCTTCGCGGCTTCTTTAATGAAGTCGGGAGTATTGAAATCGGGTTCTCCCACACTTAAGTTGATAACATCGATACCTTGAGCTTTCAACTCACCGCTCTTTTGTGACATCGCCAATGTTGCTGAAGGCGATAAACTCGCTAAACGATCTGAGACTTGTGTCATGACATTGCTTTTTGTATAGGTTGTTTTATTATTATGCGACAAAAGTAATCAATAATCGGAATTCTTGCAACGTTCTGATAACTATTTAATGTTATGCAGCACATGCCCCATACGTTCTTTCTTCGTTTTCATGTAGAATTCGTTGTATGGATTTGGTTTCACCTCGATAGGAACGTTCTCTACTACCTCAAGTCCGTAAGCTTCCAGACCTACGCGTTTTACCGGATTATTGCTCATCAGGCGCATTTTCGTTACGCCGATATGACGTAAGATCTGTGCTCCGACACCATAATCTCGCTCGTCCGCTTGATGGCCTAAATGCAAGTTCGCGTCCACCGTATCCAAACCATCCTCTTGGAGCTTGTATGCTTTCATCTTCTCCATCAATCCGATGCCTCGTCCTTCCTTGGTTCAGGTAAACGATAACCCTTTGCCTTCTTGGTCGATGCGGCGCATAGCCTCGTGCAGTTGCTCTCCGCACTCGCAACGCATGGAACCGAAGATATCACCTGTAGCGCAAGATGAGTGCACGCGTACTAAGATAGGCTCGTCTTTCTCGAATTTACCCTTTATCAAAGCTATATGCTCTAATCCATTGCTTTTCTGGCGGAAAGGAATGAGACGGAAATGTCCGTACTCGGTAGGGAGATCTACCTCTACACCGTTCTCTACGATCGATTCGGTCCGGAGGCGATAAGCGATCAGGTCCTTGATGCAAATAATCTTGATATCAATTTCTTGGCTACCTCGATTAATTGCGGCAGACGTGCATGTTCCATCCTCGTTGATGATCTCGATCAAGGCTCCGGCGGATATAAACCGGCTAACCGGGCCAAATCCACGGCTGCCTCTGTATGACCCGCACGGCGAAGTACGCCACGAGAGCGGGCACGGAGCGGATTGATATGTCCGGGACGTCCCAGATCGGATGGCTTGGTCTTTGGATCAGCCAGCGCCAAGATCGTTTCCGCACGGTCGTACATGGAAACGCCGGTCGTGCATTTCCCTCCTAATTTATCTACTGTTATCGTGAAAGGAGTACCTAGTAAAGAGGTGTTATTGGCAACTTGCATATCCAGCTCCAACTCTTGGCAACGTTCTTCCGTGATCGGGGCGCATAATACACCTCGTCCGTTTTTCAACATGAAGTTGATTTTTTCCGGGGTTACTTTCTCGGCCGCAATGATAAAGTCTCCTTCATTCTCCCGGTCCTCGTCGTCTACAACGATTAAGAACTTTCCTTCACGGAAATCCTCGATAGCTTCTTCGATGGTGTTTAATTGAATCTCGCTCATATTTATTGATTATTTATATCCGAGTTATTTTTTTAGCAAATGTAATGAATATATCATATTGATCAGCTCCTTACTGGTCTTTTGTACCATAACGATATCATGCCGTAGCAATTTACGTTGGTACGTAGCCAATAGGTAGATCGGCAATCCCAGTGGGAAGAAAATACCGATAGCCAAAGCAAGTTTCCCGTTTATATGCTTGCTTAGCTTATTATTGTAACCTCCGATGACCGGGTAGTCCATCAATTTATTCAAGAGCAAATTCTGTCGGAATTACTTAATTCCTCCACGATATTTTCCGTGTCTTGAGCTAACAGTTCCGCTGTGTTATCTTTTCCTCCTTGTTTCCAAAATGTCAGATAATTGATCCAACGTTTATGGTTTGTCAGATAAGTCGTACTTCTTCCACCAATTTCTCCAGTTGGGGGAGGGTGGCCTCATAATCGGGGGTGTATATGATCACCTCTTTCCGCTCCACTTTTCTCCCTTCACGCTTACCTATTAAGTTCTTCAAGGCATTCACGTAAGTGTCGGCATTCAAGATAACAGAATCTTTTACCGCTTTATAGGTTAGGAATATACCCATAGGTGTTAGGACCACGGAGCTAAGCCACATACCTTCCCATGCGTCCCAAACGCCGTCGCGTGCCATCTTGAAGCCCATATTATCTATAATATAATAGAAGATAAACAAGATACCGAGATAACGACCGGTACGCCCAACCCACCTTTACGATGATGGCTCCTAAGGGCGCTCCGATAAAGAAGAACATGATGCAAGCGAACGATACCGTGAATTTCTTATGCCATTCCGTCAAGTGGCGGCGTACTTTATAGGCCTCGTCGCCAACCGTGGCCGCGCGGAAATAATAGTCGGTCTTGATATTCTCGATCGAGGACTTGGCTCGGCCTAATAAAGCCGCTTTACTACTCGGTGCCTGCGCTTGGTAAAGACTGTCGAAATCCAACTTGATGGTAGGAGTGATTACCGGCAGTTTTTCCTGCTGCTCGTCTGGCTGCCCCTCGGCTTCACTCTCTTTTTTAGCCCGTAAGGACTTTAGTGTTTTTACGTATGAGGCATCGTAAATGCTTTTTGCGTTCACGTCCTTGATGCTATCCAAGCGTACGCCCATCGAATCGATAGAGGTTTGTAAATCCTTCAAGTTTTTTCCCATATATTGGTTCTGCATGAAAGATTCGTCGGTACGGTTGAAATTCGCATCGAATTCAATCAAGATATCTTTACTGCTGAATGATTCTCGTCGATAGGGGACGGCGGTTCTCGCTTGCGTCGTGTTGGCTTGGCTTTTACCTACGTTCTCGAAAGATTCTCCGTTAAATAAAGATAGGACAAGGAATAATTTATCGGCGGATGTCTTTAGCCGTCCGGAGTCGGCTACGATTACACGGGCGTTATTGAATCCTTCCGAATAATCATAGATCATCACGTCTTTTAATAAACCGTCCTTCGGGTCCTTTTTCTTCACATATACATTGAATCCGGGAATATCTTTGTAGAATGAACCTTCCGGAATATCCAATTCCGGTGATTTCTGGCGCATGGAATATAATAATGTATATAGCTTGACTTGGACAACGGGCATTACGTTGTTTTGGAAGAAAAAGGCGCCCACGCTCACAAATAGTAGCGTTACGATCAAAGGACGCATGATATGTATCAATGATACCCCGGCAGACTTCATGGCCAGTAATTCCAGACGTTCCCCTAAATTTCCAAAAGTCATTAATGAGCTAATAGAATAGCCAAGGGAAGTGCCATCGGGACAAGAAATAAGGCCGCATACATAAACATCTCCGCTAATACAGGGATGCCGAGGCCTTTTCCCACCATATCTCGATGTATCGCCAAAGAAATTGCATCAACACAATAAACAGACAAATACCGAATGTCATAAGAAACAACGGCAGGAATGTCTGCAGCATAAATGTATATAATCGTTTTATTCTCAACATTGCCTAATCTGGTTGAAGTGGCAAAAGTAGTGTAAAAAACGATAACACCCCACAGATTTCTGTAAAACTACTCTAAATACCAAGCGTTCGCTTCAAATCTTCCACTTGCGAGTCCCATAAATTAATGGAATCTTTTTCTCCCGGGTTCGGAGAAATCCGTAATCTCAAGTGCCGTAGAACCTGTTAATTCGATTGTATGGATTATAAATTCGAAATAAGCGCTCTCATCTTCTTCGTCCACCCAGCGGTAACGGATAAAGTTCTCCGGCTTGGAGTCGATCACTGTTGCCTCTTGGGCCTCTTTACTCCATTTAAAGGTATAGAGATTATCATTTATAATGACCTCGTCGGCGAACCAAGCGGAAAGTCCCAAAGCGGTGGTTAGGTGATTCCACAAGCTTCGTCGTGAAACTTTATCGAAAATGTATTCGATATGAAACTTCTCTTTCTTCATTGTTCTTATCCTTATATTTGCCGCAAGATACATAAAAGATTTGAAAACGACTAATTTTAATGATGAAAAAAGTAACTAATAACTAACTGATTAGGTGGAGGCCTTAAAAATTAAGCGAATTTTTTTTATTGAAAATGTTGTGTAATTCAAAAATAACCCCTACTTTTGCACCGTCAATAAGAGAAACAGTGACAATAAAATGATGGCGAGATAGCTCAGCTGGTTAGAGCGCATGATTCATAATCATGAGGTCCCCGGTTCAATCCCGGGTCTCGCTACCTAGAAAAGGAGGTCGATTTTTCGATCTCCTTTTTTCTTTTGCTATCAGATGGTCTTTTGGGAGGATAAAAAAACCTGAACAATCTTTCTCGTAAACGATCTTGATTGTTCAGGCAAAATAATTATGTAACCTCGCGGTTATGTTAATTAGGTTTGCCTACATCATAATTTAAGGGTAATTATATATGTAAGCAGGGTCATAGGGTAAAATTTCGCAAATTGCTTTGCTTGATTTATAAATACAAAGATATGTATGTCTAAATGTTTTGAGTGATGGTATTTGTCTCAATAGGAGAATGTATTTCTATCATATAAATAACGCACGCCTCGGAAATCATCTGAAGCGTGCGTTTAGCATATAAAATTTAAATCTAGTTACCCTTGTTTATGTAGTGACCCTGCTGTGATTTTTATATGCTTACCCTAATGTCTGTTGCGAATATATTCATAATATTCATAGGTTGTATCTTTATTTGATCGGTATTTGTATCAGTTTAGTGTGTAAAAC
>ENA-OQAA01000568-OQAA01000568.1-human-gut-metagenome-genome-assembly--contig:-NODE-568-length-24561-cov-2.297905_pt1 | contig 24561 bp, 30 predicted proteins | sample MGYA00242489_ERZ504515 | MGnify/ENA primary metagenome ERZ504515 (study PRJEB26092, sample SAMD00036237) | human gut metagenome | host: Homo sapiens | study: EMG produced TPA metagenomics assembly of... | reverse complement strand
AGGGAAGGATCTGCGGGGAGGTTCGAGGGCTTTTGTTTTTGGGACGGGAAGGAGTTTGTACGAACCGCGCATATGCCACCGATGAAGAATTTGGATGATCTTCCTTTTGCCTCACAATTTATCAAGGAACATTTAAATGAGAGGGATTACTTTTTCGCTGCTGCCACATATCCCTCTATCCAGATATTTACCGGGCGTGGATGTCCCTTCCGTTGTAATTTCTGTGTCTATCCGCAAACGATGCATGGGCATGCTTTTCGGGCACGATCCGCAGAGAATGTGGTGGCCGAGTTCGAATACATTGCCGCTAATTTCCCAGATGTGAAGGAGGTAGTAATCGAGGATGATACATTTACAGCCAATAAGAAGCGAGTATTGGACATTTGTCGTTTGTTAGTGGAAAAGAAATTGAATAAACGGCTGAAATGGTTATGTAATGCTCGTGTGGACCTTGATTTGGAAACGATGTTGGCTATGAAAAAGGCCGGATGTCGTTTGATTATTCCGGGTATAGAGAGTGGTAGCCAACAGATATTGGATAACATCAAGAAAGGAACGAAGGTGGAATATTTCTATCAGTATGTTGCCAACGCTAAAAAGGCGGGCTTGTTAATACATGCTTGTTATATGGTCGGTAACCAAGGCGAAACCCGGGAACCATGGAAGAGACTCTTCGGTAGCGTTAAGGTTGAATACGGATACCGCCCAGTTTTTTCCCGTTGATACCTTATCCCGGTACGGAGGCTTATCAGTGGGCGAGGGAAAATAACTATATAGAGACGGATTATGAGAAGTATTGTTTGCCGGATGGTACACATAACACCGTATTGTCTTTACCGGATCTTTCCGCAGGGGAAATGGTTGATTTCTGTAATAGGGCATGGAAGAAATATTATTTACGTGCCAGTTACATTTTACACAGGCTGAGAGTCGGTTTGCGTAATCCTTCAGACTTGAAACGTTCGCTTAAGGCATTCGCTAAGTTGAAACGTTATTTATTTAAATAATCATTTGTATTTAACGTGTTGCCTCTTGTATCCATTATAACCCCGTGTTATAATGCGGCTCCTTTTTATATCCCAAGCGATTGAGTCCGTATTGGCTCAATCGTTTGGGGATTGGGAGATGATTATTGTGGATGATTGTTCTAGTGATGATTCACTCTCAATCATTCAAAAGTATGCGAGAATAGATTCCCGTATTCGATATTTACGGACGGATAAACCATCCGGTTCGCCTACGTTACCCCGTAATATGGGAATAAAGGAAGCGAAAGGACGGTATATTGCTTTCTTGGATAGCGATGATATATGGTTACCGAATAAGCTAAGCGATCAGTTAAAAGTCTTCGAGAAATCCGAGGTCGCTATTGTTTTCTCTAACTATGAGAAAGTAAGTCTAGGCGGAGAGCGATGCGGGCGTGAGGTAATGGCTCCTTGTGAGGTTGATTATCGTTTGTTGTTGAAAGGGAATTGTATAGGATGCTTGACAGCCATGTATGATTCAGCCTTGACGGGAAAGATATTTTTCAAGGAAATTGGGCATGAGGATTATGTATGTTGGCTTTCTATCTTAAAGCAAGGGTATAAAGCGCGGAACACAAATACGGTGACGGCTCTTTACCGAGTTGGTGACCATTCGGTCTCTTCGAATAAATTAAAAGCCATGCGTTGGCAGTGGAACATTTTGAGAAATGAGATGGATTTGCCGGTGTATAAGGCTGTTTATTATTTTATTCATTATGCGATTAGAGCTTTTGCTAAGGCTATGAGGTGATCTTACTCAGTGAAATATTTGTATGCCTTAGATCTAGTGCTTACTCATAGACAAACTGTCTTGTAAAATAGAGGGCGATATTCTACTTCCAGCTTATGGAAAGTAAAATATCGCCCTCTATTAGTGTAGAAAAAATTGAGTATTTCATAGAATGAAAGCTATAATCGGAGGCTTGTTCCGGAAAAAAGTTCTATCTTTGTTCAACAACAGGTGTAGTAAGAAAAAAGGTTATGACGACTATGCGTAAATTACCGATAGGAATACAGAGTTTTGAAAATATTCGGAATGAGAACTATTTATATGTGGATAAGACTGCTTGATTTACCAATTGGTGACGAAAGGTAAGCCTTACTTTCTGAGTCGTCCTCGCCGTTTTGGGAAAAAGTTTATTGATATCTACGTTAGAAGCGCTATGGTTTTCTGAACTTTATAACTCCTTTTTATTCATCTATATCTGATGAGGAAAGAGGCGTACGCTGAAAAACTGGAGGCTAAATGCGAGGGGAAAGATTAGGAGCGTCTTTTATGTCAAACCCCATTCGTATGTAAGTGAGTTTGAGTATATTTGTGTTGACTTTAAATGTAAATAGATTATATGGAAAAACAAAAACAACAACCCCAGCGGTTGCAATCATTGGATGCCCTTAGGGGTTTTGACATGCTCTTTATTATGGGCGGTGCTTCTTTATTTGTCGCTTTGGCGACATTGTTTCCGAATCCTTTTTTTCAGGCGATAGCCGGGCAGATGGAACATGTGGAATGGAACGGATTGGCGCATCACGACACGATCTTCCCATTGTTCCTTTTTATTGCGGGTATCTCGTTTCCGTTCTCACTAGAGAAGCAACGAGGAAAAGGTATGACGGAAGGGGCGATTTATAAGAAGATCGTCCGTCGGGGGATTACCTTGGTTTTCTTGGGATTGGTATATAACGGGCTATTGTCGTTTGAATTTGACCACCTGCGTTGCGCAAGCGTGCTGGCGCGTATCGGGTTGGGATGGATGTTCGCGGCCTTGTTGTTTGTCCGTTTCGGTTGGAAAGTGCGTGCGGGGATAACGGTTCTTATCTTGGTTGGCTATTGGCTGGCGATGGCTTTTGTGCCTGTGCCGGACGCCGGTGGAGCGGGGCCGTTCACGCTCGAGGGGAACTTGGTGGGGTATATTGACCGCCTGTTTCTTCCCGGACGTTGCACGAGACTGTTTTTGATCCGGAGGGTTTATTCTCCACCGTTCCCGCAATTGCCACGGCAATGTTGGGTATGTTCACCGGTGAATGGATTAAGTTACGGAAAGAGGGGCTGACCGACCGAAAGAAAGTGCTTTGTTTAGTAGGAGCGGGAGCTGTATTGTTGATCGTCGGCTTGTTATGGAGCTTGGTCTTCCCTATCAATAAGAAGCTATGGACAAGCTCTTTTGTCTGTGTGGTAGGTGCTTATTCCGTTTGGATGTTTGCTTTGTTCTTCTATATCATAGATGTATTGGGGTGGCGTAAATGGACCTTGTTTTTTACCGTGATCGGCATGAACTCTATTACGATCTATTTGGCACAGCGTTTCATCCGTTTCTCCTATACTTCCGAGGCTATATTCGGAGGGTTGGCGAAATTGATGCCCGAGACCGCCCAGCCTTTGGTTAGCGCTATCGCATATATCGCTGTTTGTTGGGGATTCTTGTATTTCTTATATCGCCAACGTATTTTCTTGAAAGTATAATAGACGGATGGAGAAGAAGAAATTAAATCGGTTGGAGTCATTGGACGTACTCCGTGGCTTCGACCTTTTTTGCTTAGTGGTGTTGGAGATGGTGTTGCATCCGCTGGCCCATGCGATCGATATGCCTTGGTTTAATTCTTTTATGTGGGGATTCTCGCATGTGGAATGGGAGGGATTCTCTACGTGGGATCTCGTGATGCCTTATTCTTATTCATGGCGGGAGTTTCTATGCCTTTCTCTTTGTCTCGTTATAAGGATATGCCCGATAAGATGGCGGTATATCGGCGGATCGGGAAACGGGTGCTACTGCTTTGGGTCTTCGGTATGATGTGCCAAGGTAATTTATTGGCTTTGGACCCGGATCGGTTTATCTGTATTCAAATACTTTGCAGTCGATCGCTATGGGGTATTTGATTGCTTCCTTGTTATTCTTGCATGTAAGGATACGGGTACAGATCGGTATAGCGGCATCTCTTTTATTAATCTTTTGGGGAGCGATGGAGTTTATTACGGTCGGTAACTATGGGGGAGGTTCGTACACACCGGATAGTAATTTGGCCGAATGGATCGACCGCACTGTACTGGGACGTTTCCGGGATGGGGCGACGGTGGAGAACGGGGAGGTGATCTTCGCTACTTGGTATCGTTATACATGGATACTGAGCAGCTTGAATTTCGGGGTAACCGTGTTGACCGGGTTGTTCGCCGGATATATCCTAAAGAACAAATTATATTCCGAGCGGCTCAAATTACGGATGTTATTCGGTATTGGTCTGGGTATGGTTATCGCCGGATGGCTTTGGGGTATCGAGCTTCCCGTTATTAAGAAACTGTGGACTAGTTCGATGGTATTGGTGAGCAGTGGGTACTGTTTCTTGCTTATGGGGTTGTTCTATTATTGGATCGACTATAAAGGGCATCGAAAGTATACGACTTGGCTGAAAGTGTATGGCATGAATTCAATACTGGCTTATATGCTCACTAACGTGGTAAGTTTTAGGTGTATCGGCGAATCCTTGTTTTTCGGAACCCAGCAATATTTAGGAAATTATTATCCGGTGCTCATTGCCATGTGCAATGTATCGGTAATTTATGTACTTTTGTATGCGTTTTATAAACATAATATTTTCCTTAAAGTATAGAAACAAGAAAACTTAGATCGAAGAAAGATGGAATCAATCAAACAAATATACCGGATGGGTCATGGCCCTTCAAGTAGTCATACTATGGGGCCGATGCGTGCGGCACAAATGTTCTTGGAACGTAACCGGGGCGCTGTTCGTTTTAACGTAACCTTATATGGTAGTCTGGCGGCTACGGGAAAAGGCCATATGACGGACGCAGCTATTCTTGAGGTATTACAGCCGGTCGCGAAGACAAATATTACTTGGGAACCCAAGACTTTCTTGCCGTTCCACCCGAACGGGATGTTGTTCGAGTCGTATAATGAGAGTGGCGAGGAGCTGGATACGTGGACCGTATATAGTATCGGCGGGGGAACCTTGGCGAACGAGTCTTTCAATGAGTTGAGGACGGAGCAAGTATACGATATGCATACGATCAAGGAGATACAGGCTTGGTGTGAGAAGACTGGCCATTCCTATTGGGAATATGTCGAGCAGCACGAAGGCCCTTCTATCTGGGATTATCTGGCTGAGGTATGGGAAGTGATGCAGGATGCGGTTCGTCGTGGCCTGGAAGCGGAAGCATCTTGCCGGGAGGTTTGGGCATTCGTCGTAAGGCTTCCGATTATATGATCCGTGCGAAAGGTTATGGCAGCAGTATCAAGAGCCGGGGAATGGTGTATGCCTATGCTTGGCGGTGTCTGAGGAGAATGCGTGCGGTGGGAAGATCGTGACCGCTCCGACTTGTGGTTCTTGCGGTGTAATGCCTGCGGTCCTTTATCACTTGAAGGAGACGCGTGAGTTCCGTGATTCCCGTATATTGCGTGCGTTGGCTACGGCAGGCTTGTTTGGAAATGTGGTGCGTACGAATGCCTCCGTATCGGGGGCAGAGGTAGGTTGCAAGGTGAGGTTGGCGTGGCTTGCGCTATGGCTGCCGCTGCCGCCAGTCAGTTGTTTGGTGGTACGCCCGCGCAGATCGAGTATGCCGCCGAGATGGGATTGGAGCATCACTTGGGATTGACTTGCGATCCTGTTTGTGGCTTGGTACAAATCCCTTGTATCGAGCGAAACGCTTTTGCTGCTGCCCGTGCGCTTGACGCGAATACGTTCTCGAACTTCTCCGACGGAAAACACCGGGTAAGTTTGATCAGGTGGTTGAGGTGATGCGCCAGACAGGTAATGATTTGCCCAGTCTTTATAAGGAGACCTCGGAAGGTGGTTTGGCGAAGAACATGGAGAACTCGAATAATTAAAAGATACTATTTGATTTACTAATAAATAATCTACTATTGATGATAAACGGAAAGAAAAGCCTGTTTTACACAGTATTGATGGCCGGTGCCTTGATGTCCAGCGGCGGTCCTAAACAGGCTCCAAGCGAAGAGGTAGCGAAGAGTGGTAATCCTGTATTCGAGGTTGGTACGCCGATCCGGAGGGAATTATTTACGGGGATACCTATTGGATTTACCCGACTACGAGTGATTTATATGAGAAGCAAACCTTCTTCGATTGCTTCTCTTCCAAGGATTTGGTGAATTGGACCAAGCATACCGCCATTCTTGATACGGCAGAGGTGAAATGGGCGAAGATCGCTATGTGGGCTCCTTCGGTAATCAACAAGGACGGTAAGTATTATCTTTTCTTTGGGGCGAATGACGTGCACGAGGGAGAAATCGGAGGCATCGGTGTTGCCGTGAGCGATCGTCCGGAAGGGCCTTATAAGGATTTGCTGGGTAAGCCGCTGATCAACGAGATCGTGAACGGGGCGCAGCCGATCGACCAGTTTGTTTTCCACGACGCTGACAATGATGAGTATTATATGTATTACGGTGGTTGGAAACACTGCAACATGGTACGCTTGAATAAAGACTTTACCGGACTTATACCGTTCGAGGACGGAATGATTTATAAAGAGGTAACTCCCAAGGATTACGTGGAAGGCCCGTTTATGTTTAAGAAGAATGGTAAATATTACTTCATGTGGAGTGAGGGTGGTTGGACCGGACCGGATTACAAGGTCGCTTACGCCATCTCCGATTCTCCTTTTGGCCCGTTCAATCGTATCGGGGAGGTCTTGCGGCAAAATTTCGATATCGCCAACGGAGCGGGTCACCACTCGATCATGCATGTGCGAATTCGGAAGATTACTACATCGTGTACCATCGCCGGCGCGGGGTCAAGACACGTGACCACCGGGAGACTTGTATTGAGAAGATGACATTTAACGAGGAGGGATTGATCAATCCTGTGGAGATTACGACCGAAGGAGTTGAGGCTCGCACGATCCAATAATTATTTAAGAAGGATTACATAGCAAGAAAACTTAGGTTTTACTTGCTATGTAATTTTTTATACTACTTTTGACGCATATGTCAAAACTATAATGACAAACAATAGTGACAAAACAAAAAATAACATTTAATTATGGAAGCGAAAGACATGAATGAGATGGAGCCTCGCATCATAGAAGCGGCGAAGCGAGTGTTTGTCCGAAAGGGGTACGAGGCGGCTACCATGAGTGACGTGGCGGCAGAAGTGGGTATTGGCAGGACGGCCTTACATTATTATTATAGGACGAAAGAGATTCTGTTCGACGCTATTTTCGGGCAATTGCTTTCTTCATTGTTGCCGAACATCGATCGGGTTTTGGATGAGAAGAGTACGATGCTGGAGAAAATGCCGGTGATCGTTGATCTGTATATGGGAATTGTTCGTGCGAACCCGATGTTCCCGAATTTTGTGGTGGGCGAGTTAAACAGAGATCCGGAACGTTTATTCCAGACCGTGCTGAAAGATCCGAAAAAAATACAGCCCATCTTGCGTCTTCGTCGTCAGATAGAGGAGGAGATGGACAAGGGGCTTCTACGGAAGATGCCTGTCATAGATTTGGTTTCGACCTTGGTGAGCCTAGTGGTCTTCCCGTTGTTGATCCGCAAGCCACTAGCGGCGGCTTTTTTGGATAACGATATGGGGCGGTTTGAGGAATATATGGATAGGCGCAGGGATTTGATCGTCGAGGTAATAACCCAGCTGATGGTCCCGGATGCCAGATGATGGATTTGTTCAATTTAATAAACATATCATAGAGTATATGAGAGGTGTATATGTATTATTGTTAATTAGCCTGTTGGGTTATGCCGGAAGGGTTGGCGGACAGGAATCGGTCACGATCACCCAATGTTACGAGTGGGCGAGGGCGAATTATCCGCAGATTCATCAAATGGGTTTGATCGATCAGACGGAACGTTATAGCTTGAGTAATGTGGGCAAGGCTTGGCTTCCCCAGCTTTCGGTAAGCGGTAAGGCAAGCTATCAGAGCGACGTGACGAAGTTGCCTTTGGATGGCGATAAGATCTCCTCGCTTCTTCCCGGCTTTGAGATCCCTAGCTTGAGCAAGGATCAGTATCAAGTCGTGGCGCAGGTGGACCAGACGATTTGGGACGGCGGTAGCACCCCGTTCGGCCCGTGCCTTGACTCGTGCCGAGGCGATCGCCAACCGGGAGCAATTGGAAAGTGAGTTGTATGCGCTGAACGACCGGGTGAATCAAATCTACTTCGGTTGCCTGCTGCAAGACGAGTTAATACGTCAGAACGCTTTGCTTCAAAAGGAGTTGCAGGTCAATATCGAGCGTATCAAGGCGATGATGGACAATGGCGTGGCGAATCAATCGGATCTGGAAAGTATGGAAGTGGAACTGCTGAATGCCCGCCAAAATGAGATTGAGCTAAGAGCGTCTCGCACGGTATATCGGCAGATGTTGGCGACCTTTATCAATAAACCGTTGACGGATCAAGTCGTCTTGAAGACTCCGGAGTCACCCGAGCGTTCATTGTCCACGCAAATCAACCGTCCGGAATTACGGGCCTTGGATGCTAAGAGCGAATGGATCGAGACGCAAAACAAGCAGGTAACGGCGGGCTTGATGCCTCGTATCGGAGCTTCGTACAAGGTGGTTACGGCCGGCCGGGCTTGAATATGCTGGAGGATAGTTTCGAGCCTTATTATGTGGCCGGTGTCCGTCTTTCTTGGAATCTGGGGAAGTTGTACACGCTGAAGAACGACCGGAGGAAGATCGAGGTAAGCCGTCGCCAGATTGATGTGCAACGGGAGACCTTCTTATTCAATACCCGCCTGCAACTTTTGCAGCAAAACACGGAGATAAAGAAAATGACGGACCTGATGCGTGCCGATGACGATATCATCCGTCTGAGAACAAGCATCAAGCAGGCGGCGGAGGTGAAACTGGAGAATGGCGTGATTTCCGTCACGGACCTAATCCGGGAGATCAACGCCGAGGACATGGCCCGGCAAACCGCCGCGGCGCACCGTGTACAGCGCTTGATGACCATTTATAATTATATGTATACAACGAATTAAATAGAGTATGACAAATACAATTGATTTATGAGACATTTGATTTTTATCAGCTTATGTAGCCTTCTATGGACGGCTTGCGGTAATACAGACAATGATTTTGACGCTTCCGGTACCTTTGAGGCAACCGAGATCTTGGTATCTTCGGAAGCCAACGGAAAGATCATGGAACTGAATATCGAGGAGGGCGATCGTTTGGATGCCGGCGCATCGTGGGTTACGTGGATAGCACCCAGCTTTTTCTGCGGAAGATGCAACTCTCTGCCAGCCTTCGCTCGGTAGATATTCGCAAGCCGGATATCCGTAAGCAGATCGCTGTCTTGGAACAACAAATCGCCACGGCTAAGACCGAGCAACAGCGACAAGAGAATTTGGTGCGTGCGAAAGCGGGTAACCAAAAGCAACTGGACGATATCGTGAATAACATCAAATATCTCCAGAAACAACTGGATGCCCAATACTCCTCCTTAAGCAAGACGACGGGAGGTGCCGACGCCGAGGCGGAGGGCCTGCAATACCAGATCATGCAATTGGATGATCAACTGATGAAAAGCCGTATCCTCAATCCCCAGACCGGTACGGTATTGGTGAAATACGCCGAGCCGGGAGAGGTGACGGCGGCAGGCAAACCGCTTTACAAGATCGCCGATACGGACTTGCTTTATCTCCGTGCCTATGTGACGGCGGATCAGTTATCCCACCTGAAACTAGGGCAATCTCTCAAGGTCTTCGCCGACTATGGGAATGATCGCCGGGAATACCCCGGTACGATCACGTGGATCTCCGATAAATCCGAGTTTACCCCGAAAGGTATCCAGACGAAGGACGAACGGGCTAATTTGGTATATGCCATCAAGATCGCCGTCCGCAACGATGGTTATCTGAAGATCGGGCAATATGGGGAGATTAAATATGAATAATGAGATTCATATAAATCATATCACCAAGCGTTATGGCGATGTCGAGGCCCTGCGGGATCTGTCGCTGGAGATCGGCTCGGGTGAATTGTTCGGGTTAATCGGTCCGGATGGGGCGGGAAAGACCACCCTGTTCCGTATCCTGACCACGTTGTTGCTGGCCGATAGCGGTACCGCCTCTGTCTGCGGCTTGGACGTGGTGAAAGACTTGAAGGAGATCCGTCGGCGGGTAGGATATATGCCCGGCCGCTTCTCGCTCTACCAAGACCTGACAGTAGAGGAGAACTTGAACTTCTTCGCTACGGTCTTCAATACGACGATCGAGGAGAACTACGATCTGGTACGGGATATCTATAGGCAGATAGAGCCGTTCAAGCATCGGCGGGCGGGGAAGCTGTCCGGTGGTATGAAGCAGAAGCTGGCTTTGAGTTGCGCCTTGATCCATCGTCCGGATGTCTTGTTCTTGGATGAGCCTACGACGGGGTCGATCCTGTCTCCCGCTCTGAGTTCTGGGATATGCTGGATCGTCTGAAACGGCAAGGCATTACGATACTTGTCTCTACGCCTTATATGGATGAGGCCTCCCGTTGCGACCGTATCGCTTTGGTGCGTTCTGGGGAATGCCTGTCTATCGATACGCCGGTAGGTATCCGTACCTCATTCGATAGGCGGCTATACGCGGTGCGATGTGCGTCGATGTATAAGTTGTTGGGAGACTTGCGGGAGTTCCCGGATACAAACTCGTGTTTCGCTTTTGGAGATGCTCATCATCTTACGTTGAGGAGGGATGGGGAGGATGTCATGAGGCGATTACAGGAATATCTGAAAGGCAAAGGTTACGCAGATGTAAGCATCGAACGCCTTGAGCCAAGCGTTGAGGATTGTTTCATGGCCTTGTAAGAGAGGGGAAATGCGGCATTGTAATTATGAAATAAGGATAAAAAATGAAAGCGATAGAAGTAAAACAACTGACCAAACGTTTCGGCACCTTCACCGCCGTCGATCATATCAGTTTCGAGGTGGAGCCGGGCGAGATATTCGGCTTCCTCGGGGCAAACGGGGCAGGGAAGACCACCGCCATGCGTATGCTCTGCGGCCTGTCGGTCCCGACATCCGGCGAGGCCCGGGTAGCCGGTTTCGATGTCTACCGGGAGAGCGAGTCCATCAAACGGAATATCGGATACATGAGCCAGAAATTCTCCCTATACGGCGATCTAAAGGTATGGGAGAATATCCGTCTCTTCGGCGGTATCTACGGCTTGTCTAAACGGCAGCTGTCCCAGAAAACGGATGAGCTGCTGGATATCCTCGGGCTGGAAAAGGAGCGGAACACCTTGGTCGATTCCCTGCCCTTGGGGTGGAAGCAGAAGCTATCCTTCTCCGTGGCGATCATCCATGAGCCCAAGATCGTTTTCTTGGATGAGCCTACCGGAGGCGTCGATCCCGTCACCCGCCGCCAGTTCTGGGAGTTGATCTATGAAGCGGCTGCCCGGGGGATCACGATCTTCGTCACCACCCATTATATGGATGAGGCGGAGTATTGTAACCGTGTCTCCATCATGGTAGACGGAAAGATCGAAGCGTTAGACAGTCCCTCCGCCTTGAAGCGGGATTTTAAGACAACGAATATGAACCAAGTCTTCCACGCCTTGGCTCGAAAAGCAACGAGAGGAGAATAAACGATGAAACAATTCATATCCTTTGTTAGAAAGGAGTTCTATCACATTTTCAGGGACGCACGCACGACAATGATCCTCTTGCTCATGCCCGTCATCCTGATCATCTTGTTCGGATATGCCATCACGACTGAGATCAAGCGTGTGCCGATCGCTATTTTCGACCAAAGCCGGGATGAGCTGACACTGAAGATGACAGACCGCTTGAATGCCAGCGAGTACTTCGAGCTGTATACGACCGTCGATAGCTATGAGGATGCCGGGGCCTTGTTTCGGCAAGGAAAGGTACACGTCATAGTTGTCTTCCCCCCCGGGTACGCTTCCACGGCCGATGCCCAAGTACAAGTCTTGGCGGACGCTACCGATCCGAACGAGGCCACGCAGCTAATCGCCTATTGCTCGGCGATCATTGCGGAACAGTTGAAAGGCGAGTCGGCGGTTGAGGGTAAAGCCGTGACCCCGGTTACCACTTTGCTCTACAACCCTCAAATGAAAGGTGCCTACAACTTCGTGCCCGGCGTGATGGGTTTGATCTTGATCCTTATATGTGCCATGATGACCTCGATCGGCATCGTGAAAGAGAAGGAGATGGGAACGATGGAAGTCCTGCTGGTCTCCCCGTTGAAACCCATCTACATCATTCTGGCCAAGGCGATCCCATACCTATTGCTGAGTATGGTGAATATCGCTACGATCTTGCTGCTATCCTATTTCCTGCTGGACGTTCCGATAAAAGGCAGCCTGCTGTTGCTGGTTTCCGTATCCATCCTGTATGCGATCGTATCCCTCTGTCTGGGCCTGCTGATCTCCACGGTAGCCGATACCCAGCAGGCGGCTATGTTGATCAGCGGTATCGCTTGATGCTTCCGATCATGTTGTTGAGCGGCATGATGTTCCCGATAGAGAATATGCCGGATATCCTGCAATGGTTCTCCCATATCGTTCCGGCCAAATGGTATATCATCGCCGTGAAGGACGTGATGATCAAGGGGCTTCCCGCCGTGTCGATCTTGAAGGAGATCGGGATACTGTCGTTCATGGCGGTCGTGCTGGTATTCTTGAGTGTGAAACGTTTTAAAATACGATTATAAGCTATGTTACGATATTTGTTAGAGAAAGAGTTCAAGCAGATCCGTCGGGACCGGTTCATGCCGAAGATTATCTTCATCATCCCGATCATGCAGTTGATCATCTTACCTTTTGCCGCTAATTTCGAGATGCGAAATATCAACCTTAGCATTGTGGACAACGATCATTCCGTCACCTCCATGCAATTGTAGATAAGGTACTATCCTCCGGATATTTCCGCCTGACAGACCGGTCGGATCGTTACGACGAGGCGCTGACTCGGTGGAGAGCAATGAGTCCGATATCATTCTGGAAATCCCCTCTGATTTCGAGCGGGACTTGGGTAAGGAGGGCAGGGCGGGCGTGATGATCGCCGCTAACGCCGTGAACGGAACTAAGGGCGGCTTGGGTAGCTCCTACCTCTCCTCGATTATACAGGATTTCAATAGGGAGAAAGGTTTCGCCTCTATGGGATCGGGCAGGGGAGTGGCTTCGATTAACCTGTTCAATCCCCACTTGAGTTACAAGATCTATATGGTTCCCGGCATCATGGTATTCTTGCTGACGATTATCGGGGGATCGATCTCCGCCTTGAATATCGTGAGCGAGAAGGAGAAAGGACGATCGAGCAGATAAACGTCTCGCCCGTACCCAAGTCCCTGTTCCTGCTGTCGAAGCTGATCCCTTTCTGGGTGATAGGCTTTGTCCTGCTGACGGTGGCGATCCTCATCGCTTGGCTGATCTACGGCTTGGTGCCGGAGGGGAGTTTCGGGGTGATCTATTTGTTTGCCGCCGTATATTTGATCGCTTTTACGGGATTTGGCTTGGCGATCTCCTCCTTCTCGTCCACACAGCAACAAGCGATGCTTACGGCGTTTTTCTTCTTGATCATTTTCGCCTTGCTAAGCGGATTGTTCACGCCGATCAGCAGTATGCCGGAATGGGCGCAGAAGATCACGCTGGCGAACCCGGTGCGTTATTTCGTGGAGGTGATGCGTATGGTCTATTTAAAGGGGAGCGGCTTTGCGATTTACGGGGACATTTTGTGATTGTCTGTCTATTTGCTGTTTTTTTTAATCTGTTAGCGGTAATTAGTTATCGTAAAAAGGGGTAGTTCGGAAATAAATGTTTTCTTTGTATCCCGTTTACGGATTATAAACTAATACAGCGAAAAAACATGTCATTTATCATTGTCGTACTTTGTTTGGCCTTATTGATTGTCTTGATATCCTACTTTAAGGTGGATGCTTTCATTGCGTTTCTGATCTCCTCTATCTTGGCGGGCATCGCTTTGGGCATTCCGTTGGAGAAGCTGCCGGACTCGGTGAATAACGGTATCGGGAGTATCTTGGGTGGGTTGACGTTGATTATCGTATTAGGCGCTATGCTAGGCAAGTTGGTGGCCGAGAGCGGAGCGGCACAGAAGATCGCTTCCGTGATGGTGTCACTTTTTGGTACTAAGCATATACAATGGGGGCTGATGGTGACAGGTTTTGTCGTGGGTATTCCGTTATTTTATGGGATCGGATTTGTGTTGTTGGTGCCATTGATCTTCTCGATCGTGTATAAATACAAGCTTCCGGCGGTCTATATCGGGTTGCCGATGTTGGCGGCGCTGTCCGTGACGCATGGATTCCTGCCCCCGCATCCGTCTCCGGTAGCCTTGGTGGTACAATTCAACGCGAATATCGGCCTTACGCTGATCTACGGTTTATGTTTGGCGATTCCGGCTATCATTATCGCCGGGCCGGTGTTCGGCAGTCGGTTGAAACATATAAAATCCGGTCCGGTCACGTTGTTCGAGCAGAAAGAGGATAGCGGGAGATATAGCATACCGGGCAAGGCGAATAGTTTTATCAGCGCTACGTTGCCTGTCTTTTTACTGATTATCGTGACGGTTATTCCTTATTGCTTTAAGGATATGGGCGAGATGGCGAGCGGGATAGTCTCTTTTATTGGTGCTCCTTCCATTGTAATGCTGATCGCCTTGTTGTTCGCTACATATACGCTGGGCATCCGGCAGGGACGTAGTATCAAGTCGGTTATGGCAGTCTATGGGGAGGCCGTGAAAGATATCTCTATGATCCTTTTGATCATTGCGGGTTCCGGTATCTTCAAGCAGATCATGGAGGATAGCGGGGTAAGCAATGAGCTGGCGACAAGTCTGGAGCAATTGCCCGTTCATCCGTTGATCTTGGGTTGGTTGATCTCTGCCGTGATCCGTTTGTGCGTGGGATCGGCTACGGTGGCGGCGTTGACGGCGGCGGGCGTGGTATGCCTTTAGTTACGCAAACGGGTGCGAACCCGAACTTGATGGTTTTATCTTTAGGAGCGGGTAGCTTGATGTTCTCGCATGTCAACGATTCCGGCTTCTGGATGTTCAAGGAATATTTTAACCTAAGCATAAAGGATACGATCTGCTCATGGTCTATCATGGAGACGATCGTGTCGGTCGTAGGATTGATCGGGGTAATGATCTTAAATATGATTGTATAATAAAAGAATGATTGAGCAATGAGAAAGAGATGGCTGCTTAGTATCGTTATTATGCTTTTCCCTTTCGTCGCCTCGTTTGCGGCGGACCCGGAGGAAGGTACTTATCCAACGGTCGGGAGGCTTTTTCATATAGCACGAAGCGTGAATAAGAACTTGGTTTGTTACGATGTGAATCTGAGGGATGGTAAGCTGGATACACATGATCCCTTGAACGTTTATTGGGTCAATCGGGAAAAGCATCCGGGGGAAACCAATGGCTTGAGCTATATCCAACGGAAAATGGCTTATGGGTATAAACTGATCTCGGCGAGTGATAATGCTTGTGTATGCTCATTGACCGCTTATCCCTCCCGCCAGTTGACGATTACCAAACGTGATTCCCGCTATGTATGCTACATAACGATCAACAACCAACAGGCGATTCTCCAATCCCTCTACGTTAAAGCCAGCTCCAAGAATCCTTTAAGCGTCGAGTATGTAGAGCTACAAGGAATCTCTGTCGCCACGAATCAACCGGTAACGGAAAGAGTCAGGAAATAGACCAATATATTTTTTTACTAACATATAAATGAAAGAAATTATGAGCATGATTAACGCAGATGAGAATTTTGAGAAATTAGGGTTGACCTTACCTCCCGCACCGGCTCGGCCGGAGTTTACAAGCCTTGTGTGATAGATGGCAAATACCTGTATCTTTCCGGTCACGGGCCTGTGCGGAATGATAAGTCCTTGATCATCGGACGTATCGGTAAGGACTTGACGATGGATGAAGCAAATTCGCCGCCCAGCAAGTAGGACTTACCATGTTGGCGACCATCCAGGCGAACCTTGGTAGCTTCAACAAGATAAAGAGAGTGATCAAGGTATTGGGTATGGTAAATTGTACGCCCGATTTCGGAAAGCATCCTTATGTGATCAATGGCTGTAGCGAGTTGTTCGCCGCCGTATGGGGGCCGGATAACGGTGTAGGTACCCGTAGCGCCGTAGGATTCGGTTCTCTTCCCGATAATATTCCTGTAGAGATAGAGGCTTTGTTCGAATTATACGAATAAGCCATGGACGATTGGTACGTCATAAGTAATGTAGACGGATAGACTCGCCAGCCTTGGCGTTCTATCCGGATCGTATTTCCGGCAATATCGAGTTGGCCAAGAGGATCATAGGCGATACGAACCGGCTTCGTCCGCACGTGAAGACGAATAAGGCGGCTGAGGTATCCCGCATGCTGCTGGATGCCGGAATCCGGAAGTTCAAGTGCGCTACGATTGCCGAGGCGAGATGCTAGGGCATATTAATGCCCCCGATGTATTATTAGCCTATCAGCCGGTAGGCCCGAAGATTTCCCGCTTATTAGATTTGATAAAGGCATATCCCGCCACCCATTACTCCTGCTTGGTAGATCAAGCGGAGAATGCCCGTGCGATCTCGGCTCTTTGCGAGGCCGGGAATATCACCTTGGATGTCTTTATCGATCTGAACGTGGGAATGAATCGTACCGGAGTCCTCCCGGAGAGAGCGGAGGCGCTGGTGGATGCCATCCTGCCGCTGAAGTCTCTGCAGATTATCGGGTTGCATGGCTACGACGGACATATACATGACGCGGAGCTATCGGTACGTTGCCAAGCGCGGATGCCGCATACGCCTTGACCGAACGTGTGTTCCGGGAGATATCCCGCAAGTTTGCCTATCCATTGGTAAAGGTGATGGGAGGTACTCCTACATTCCCGATGTACGCGAAGCGGAAGGATTGCGAATGCAGTCCCGGCACGTTTGTGTTCTGGGATTGGGGGTATGGAAACGCTTATCCGGATATGCCGTTCAAGGTAGCTGCCTTATTGATAACTCGGGTCATTTCCGTGCTGGATGAGCATCATGTTTGTGTAGATCTTGGTTACAAGGCGGTAGCTCGGAAAGTCCTTTGCCCCGTGTGTTTTTCTTGAACCATCCGGAGGCGAAACCTATCTCCCAGAGTGAGGAGCATCTGGTCTTGGAAGTCCCGGACAGTCGGCTCTATCCATTAGGTTCCGTATTCTATGGCATTCCCGTTCATATTTGTCCTACGGTCGCTTTATACGACAAGGCTTATGTGATCCGGGATCGTGAGGCGATCGGCGAATGGCCTATCATTGCCCGTTCACGTCGCATCACCTATTAACGGTAATCAAATTTTCAATTATCAATTATCAACTCTCAATTAATAAAATGAATAAGCCATTTATTATCGACGCCCATCTCGACCTTAGCATGAACGCTTTGGAGTGGAACCGGGATTTGCGTCAACCCCTAAAGGAAATAAACCGGAGAGAAATCGGTATGACCGATAAGCCGACCGTGGAAACGCCACTATATCGTTTGAGGAACTGCGTAAAGGAAACGTCGGGTTAGTAGTCGCCACCCAGATCGGTCGCTATGTAGGGCCGGATAATCCACTTCCCGGTTGGCATTCCCCGGAACAAGCTTGGGCGCAGACCCAAGGCCAACTTGCTTGGTATAAGGCGATGGAAGAGGAGGGCCAGATGGTCATGATCCGGGATAAGAAGGCCTTGGATACGCATCTGGCTCTTTGGAAAGACGGTGAACCCGCCGACAAGAAGCCGATCGGTTATGTATAAGTATCGAGGGAGCCAACTCGTTCATCACGGTGAATCATATGGAAAGGGCGTATGCTTATGGCTTGAGGGCGGTTGGCCCGGCACATTACGGCCCCGGAAGATATGCCAACGGTACGGATTCTACCGGTCATCTGAATGCCATGGGGAAAGAGTTGTTGCGTACCATGGATCGCTTGGGTATGATTCTTGACGTGACCCATTTATGTGATGAGGCTTTCTGGGATGCGTTGGATTTGTATAAGGGACCGATTTGGGCGAGCCATAACAACTGTCGGGCTTCGTAGATCACAACCGCCAGTTTAGCGACGAGATGATCAAGGCGTTGATAGAGCGTGGCGCCGTGATCGGTATCGCCCTAGACGCTTGGATGATGGTACCGAACTGGGTGCGAGGCGAGTCTACTCCAAGAGGCATGAACTGTGGAATGGAGATTATGGCGAACAATATCGATCATGTCTGCCAATTGGCCGGAAACGCGAACCATGTGGCTATCGGCAGTGATCTGGATGGTGCTTTCGGTACGGAGCAATGCCCGTATGACCTAGTAACGATCGCCGATCTCCAAAAGATATTCCAGATCCTTCAATACCGTGCTTTACGGACGATGCTATCAACGTATCGCCTCTGGTAACTGGATTGAGTCTTACGGAAGCATTTGCCGGAATAAGCTACTGCAACCCGGGTTGCAGTGATACCGCGATGTGGATGCAGTGTTACTGCAACCTGGATTGCAGCGTCACTGCATCCGTATCGCGGTAAAAAGACAAACACGGTGAGTCTATTTTATATCTGCAATACCAAGACGAACCGGCATCCCTTCTTATATTCCTTATCGATAGATAGGGTTCCGTTTAATTTACTAACCATCAGTGCGCAGATGGGTAATCCCAAACCATCGCCTTGCGCTAGATCCTTCGCCTCATTGAATGGCTTGAATAAGTTCTCTTTTAGATCATCCGGTATGCCTGTACCATTATCGGTAATGATAAATTGGCAAACATGAGCGCCTTTCCGTTTAAATTCCAGACGGATGTTACCGCTGGAAGTATATAATGCGGCATTCTTTAACAAATGCAATAAGACTTGTTCCAGATGCTCGGCGTTCGTCTTAATCTCCAATTGGGGCACGTCTGTTACGAGATTGACCTCCGGTTGAATATCCCCTTTAACCTTCTCCACGATTTTCTTACTGAAGTTTCCTACATTAAAAGAACTAACCTCATACGGTTCCATCAACGTATTCTCCAAGGAGGAAAGCTCTTGGATATGAACCGTAAACTGTTCAAAGCCTCTACCCGTGTCCATACATCCTCGGCCTGCTTCGGAGCTACCGCCTGTAATTCTTTGGCGGATGCGCTAAGCTTGTTCAAGGTAGGCTCCATCTGAACCGATATGTTTTGGATGAATTGGGCTTGTTGTTCGCTATGCTCGTTTGTCGTCTGGATGATTTTCTTTAATTTCTTGTTCAGCACAATAAAGCGTAATAGAAGGAATCCCAAGAAAAGCAAGGCGGCTATCAGGATTACCACGAATGTGATAAGTCCGACAATCATATATTGCTTAACAGACAATTTATCGTCTTTCTCCTGTATTGTCTGTAGGCTCTGATCGTATTTTTGTTGTAATGCCCCTAGTTTATCCTCTGCGTAAGAGCTTTTACGGAATCCGTCCATACGATGTATTTGTCGTAGGTACGTTCCATCAGTGGGGCGTTGTTTGCCTTACGAGCGATAGAGATCAGGTTCCGGTAGCAATCGTTCACCTTCTCATATTCTTTTTTCTCCTTATACTGGTTGATCAGTTTCTGGAAAGCAGCATCCCCCTGCTCGTTTTGCCCGAACGTATAATAATAACCTGCTTGGGTATATAATAAATTGTTCGATAACTTCTCATCGCCCGCTTGGCTGGCCAGATTATCTAATGTATTGAGTTGAACTTGCGCTTGGGCGGCGTTCTTTAGCTTAATATACATTTCCAACCGCTCTTTCGTTACTTGGAAGCGTTGCTCATAGAGCGATTTCTGCAACTTCTGTTCCTCGGTTAAGATGAATTGGTTCATCTGGCGGCAAAGATCGAATGCCTCTTGGTAATAATTCTCGCGATAATATAGATAAGCCGCCTGCGTACCGGCATCGATCGCCTGTTTGTAATCACCTTTTTGGGATAAGCTCTTGTAAGCTTGTAAAAAAAAGATAACGAGCTTTGGTGTAGTCTTTTTTTTCCAGGCTGCTTTGTGCCTGTGTCATAAATTGATTCGTCGTGTTTTGCGCCTGTGTGACAGGGTAGAAACAAAGCATAAAAGATAGTAAAAGATAAATGACCCTCATAACTTAAATTTTTTTGAAGTAAAAATATGTATTTACTGGGATTCATACAAAATATATCAGGGGAAAAATAATAGATATTTTATTTTAAGATACGATTTGTGTGTCAATATTCATATTTATTTTGTCAATTCTGAAAGTTCCGAACAAGTGGAATGTGCTATCTTTATCACATTTATTAACCTTAAGAATTGTGTTTATGAGTATATCCGTATTAACAAAAGGCATGTCGTGTCTATTCTTTTGTTTTTGTGTTTGTTGTATGAATGCGCAAGTAAGAAACACTGATCCTGTACGTCACTTGAGGATATCCGGTTATTTGGGGCAACGGATCGACGCTTGTATCGAGTATCGAGTGAAAGCTCAAGATGTGGATCATTTGGTGGAACCTTTCCGGCATAAGGAAGAGACCTCGCGCTGGCAATCGGAATTTTGGGGAAAATGGATACAAGGGGCGATCGCCTCATACCGTTATGATAAAGATCCTGAGTTGTACAAGATTATTAAGAATGGAGCGGAGTTGTTGATGGAAACCCAATTGCCGAATGGATATATCGGTAACTATTCCGAGGAAGCGCAGTTGAACCAGTGGGATATATGGGGGCGAAAATACACGGCTTTAGGTTTGATCGCTTATTATGACTTATCCGGGGATCGAAAAGCTTTGGATGCCGCCTGCCGGGTGATCGACCATTTGATGACGCAGGTGGGACCCGGAAAAGTGAATATCGTGACGACCGGTAATTATATAGGAATGCCAAGCTCTTCGGTACTTGAGCCGGTGATGTATCTGTATAATCGTACCCGGCAAGATAAATATCTGGATTTTGCCAAGTACATCGTAAAGCAATGGGAGACTCCGGAAGGCCCTCGATTGATTAGTAAGGCGATTGCGGATATTCCTGTCGCCGGACGTTTCCCACATCCAAAGGTTTGTTCTCTCCGGAGAATGGACAAAAAGCATATGAGATGATGTCTTGTTATGAGGGCTTGTTGGAACTTTACAAGGTCACTAAGAATCCATTATATTTATCTGTGGTGGAGAAAACGATGAATCATATAATCAATGAGGAAATCAATGTGGCCGGTTCTGGTAGTGCATTCGAGTGCTGGTATGGAGGCAAGGCGTTACAGACCTATCCTACTTATCATACGATGGAGACTTGTGTGACGTTCACGTGGATGCAGATTTGCGACAGGATGCTTGGACTAACCGGAAATTCCTTATATGCGGACCAGATCGAGAAGGCTATGTATAACGCTTTACTAGCCTCGCTGAAAGCGGATGCCTCACAAATAGCGAAATACAGTCCGTTGGAGGGCTGGCGGCATGAAGGAGAGGAGCAATGCGGTATGCATATCAATTGTTGCAATGCGAATGGACCTCGTGCTTTCGCGATGATTCCGCGGTTCGCTTATCAGGTAAACGGCAGACGTATCGATGTCAACCTATATGCGGCTTCGAGCGTGGAGGTAGAGTTGGATAAAAAGACGAGGGTGTCGATGACGCAGGAGACGGACTACCCGATAGATGGGCAAGTCCGGATTGTGGTGGAACCGGAGAAGACGAGTGATTTTACGATCGCCTTGCGTATCCCGGCGTGGAGTGAGCGAACTGTGGTGTCTGTCAATGGTGAGCCTTTAACGGATCTGTTGGCTGGAGCATACCTACCGATTCATAGGACTTGGGAGAAAGGGGATGAAATTACGGTGGAGTTGGATATGCGGGCTCGCTTGGTGGAGCTGAACGAGGCTCAAGCGATCGTAAGAGGCCCTTTGGTGCTGGCTAGAGATAGCCGCTTTAAGGATGGAGATGTGGATGAGGCTTCCGTGATCGTCAGCAAGGATGGTTATGTGGAATTAACTCCGGTACAAGCCCCCGATTTCGCTTGGATGGCTTTTACCGTTCCTATGGTTTTAGGAACGGATTTGGAAGGAAACGGCAAGGCTCGCCCGATTCATCTGTGCGATTTCGCATCAGCTGGTAATACGTGGAATCAGGCAGAACGTTATAGAGTGTGGCTACCAAAAACATGGAATGTCATGCGTACGCCTTATAAACCTTATTGAGCGGTTCACTCCAGCTCAATGTGTCCGATCCCTGAACTCCGAGGGCGTGACCCCTTCTTTCTTCTTGAAGAATGTGGAGAATTGGCCGGCATTCTCGAAATGTAGGCTATAGGCGATCTCGGAGATCGTCAAAGGGGTGCTAGTCAGAAGCTCTTTCGCACGAAGGAGCTTCTGTTGTAATTGATATTGGGCGGGGGAGACGCCGGTGTATTCCTTAAACATCCGGCGAAACCATGAATAACCTAAACCAAGACGGGCAGCGATCTCTTCCGGACTTAATGGGTCCTCGATGTTCTCCTTCATTAATATACGTGCCTCGTTGATTTTATCTACGACATAGGTGTTCGTGAAGGAGTTGTTCTTTTCCTTATAATATACGGAGCCTAATATATGAAGCACGATACTGGAGATCATCTGTTGGTAACCGGATTTCTCCTCCGAGGCGAACTTCAGTATATCCTCATAAAGTCCGACGATCGTAGCGCTCAGCCCGATCCGGTGTAGCGGCTCTTCCTTGGTAAAGAATTTCTTCTCCACACGTTTATCGATATGAATGCCCCGGAAACCTACCCAATACTCATCCCATCCCGTTTCCCGGTCCGGATAATAACTATGCCATTCCCCGGGGAAAGGAGGATCATCGTCCCTGCGTTTATCTTTTGCGATTTACAAGACTGGGAGGAAAAGTACCCGCTACCTTTCGTTATATATACCAATTGATACTCATTCAGGATGCGCCCGGTCTGAGGCTTGAAATTATACTTCTCCGGATGCCGGGAAAGTGGATAGGCGCAACCCGGCGGGATGAATTGATATCCGACCGTCGTGACGACGATTCCCCATTCCTCATCCGTAGCGCTGATCGTCAAGTAACGTAGTAAATCATTCCGCAGTTCGTTCATGTCAGATTTGAAAGGTTTAAAATCATTTTCGTAAGCAAATATAGCAATAATGCTTCTACTTTTGCTTTCGTCAAACAAATAACTTTGTTAAGCCATGAAGGAATATAATTTTCTAGCCTTTGATATAGGGGCTACCAGTGGACGGGCCGTGCTCGGGACCTTAAAGGATGCCAAATTTGAAATGAAAGAGATCCATCGGTTCCCGAATCCGATGGTGGAATTACACGGACGGTTTTATTGGGATATCTATCATCTTTATACTTCTCTTATAGAAAGCTTGACGATATGCGCCCGGCAAAGAATCCGGTTGCACTCGATCGGAATAGATACATGGGGGGTGGATTTTGGGTATGTGGCTTTGGATGGCTCTTTATTGGGCTTACCTCGTGCTTACCGAGATCCTTATACGGACGGCGCTCCCGAGGACTTTTTCAAACGGATTCCCAAGGAAGAGGTCTATAAGCGGACAGGTATTCAAGTGATGCCGTTTAATAGCTTGTTCCAGCTTTTCAGGGCGGGGCAAGACTCGTTTATACCGCAGGAAGTGGCGGAAAAGATATTATTCATACCGGACCTTTTGGCTTATATGTTGACGGAGCGTATGGTATGTGAATATACGATCGCTTCCACGTCTCAATTATTGAACCCGGAAACCCATAAATTCGATTACAAGCTCTTGGAGGCCGTGGTGTATCTCCTACTTTGATGTGTCCGGTGGTGATGCCGGGGACGTTGATCGGGCGGTTGAGCGAGTCGATCGCCCGTAAGACAGGAATCGGGGAAATCCCGGTAATCGCCGTGGCTGGTCACGATACGGCGTCGGCGGTAGCCGCTGTTCCTGCTTCTTCTCCTAATTTCGCTTACTTGAGTAGCGGTACTTGGAGCTTGATGGGTATCGAGGTGGAGAAGCCGATCATCAACGAGGTCTCTTTCAAGAATAATTTCACGAATGAGGGGGGTATCGAGGGTACGACCCGCTTTTTGAAGAATATTACAGGTATGTGGATCTTGGAACGTTGCCGGGAGCAATGGAAGCGGTCCGGATTGGATTATTCGTACGATGATATGGTTCGGATGGCGGAGTTGAGCGAATTTACTTCTTTGATCAATCCGGATGATCCCCGTTTCGCCAATCCAGAGAATATGCTACGTGAGATCACGGCCTATTGTGAGGAAACCGGACAGGCTGTTCCCGCTTCGGACGCCGATTATGTACATTGTATATTTTATAGCTTGGCGAATCGTTATAAAGAGTTGCTGGAAATACTCAAATCGATGTCGCCACATCCGATCGAACGATTGCATGTGATAGGTGGTGGCTCTCGGAACGATCTGCTGAATCAATTGACAGCCAACGCTATCGGTATTCCCGTATTAGCTGGCCCGTCTGAGGCGACAGCCATTGGAAATTGCTTGATACAGGCTAAGTCGGCAGGATTACTGACGGATTGTTGGGAGATGCGAAGACTGATATCCACCGCATTCCCTCCCAAGGAATTTTATCCGGA
>ENA-OQAA01000567-OQAA01000567.1-human-gut-metagenome-genome-assembly--contig:-NODE-567-length-24562-cov-3.668672_pt1 | contig 24562 bp, 27 predicted proteins | sample MGYA00242489_ERZ504515 | MGnify/ENA primary metagenome ERZ504515 (study PRJEB26092, sample SAMD00036237) | human gut metagenome | host: Homo sapiens | study: EMG produced TPA metagenomics assembly of... | reverse complement strand
TCTCCCTGCTCTTCCTCCCTTTCGTCTGATGCAATCTCATAGGCTCTTTTTTTCAGTTCCGTGACAGTGAATTTCAGCTTCCTTTCACTGCTCTTTTCATAGGGATAGGAAAATGCAAACTGTTCCTGCATCATCTCATGCAGCTAGGCTCATAGATTTCTTCTACGTTCCAGTTTCAAGAACAGTTCTTGAAAGACCGCTCTTTTCTTCTTCCTCTATGCTTTCTTTTACCACATCCTCTATATGCAGGATCTGTATTCTGAACAGCTCCTCCCTGCACTTTAACACTGCTGGCAATATCCAGTCCCAGTATGTGGAGGCATGACTAAGCTGAGAAAATGATAATGTCCCTTCTGTATCTTTCCCAAACATCTGATATCCAGCAATCTTATCCTCTGGTTTTGAAAGCGTTCCTGTAATGATCAGTTTCTCTTTCGCACGCGTCAGGGCTACATATAATACACGCAATTCTTCCCCGAGACTCTCTAATGCTTCCTCCTTTTGTATCACTTTTTTGATGATACTTGGAATCTTCGTACGATATTCCAGATCCACTGCATCCAGCCCGACTCCCATACCGGCATGGAGTGCCACCGCACTTCTTGCATCCTGCATATTGAAACGCTTTCCCATTCCGGCTGTGATCACGACAGGAAATTCCAATCCTTTGCTTTTGTGAATCGTCATTACCCTCACTGTATCCGCATATTCATCTTCTATGCTCGCCTCACCATAATCCACGTCATACTTTTGTAGTTGTTCGATGTATCTCACAAAATGAAACAATCCTTTATAACTGGTTGCTTCATATGCTCTGGCTTTTTCAATCAGCATATCCAGATTTGCTCTGCGCTGTGCTCCACCAGGCATTGCTGCCACATAATCCCCATATCCCGTTCTGTCCAGTATCTTCCATAAAAGTTCATGCATCGGTGTATATGGTACGATTAGGCGTAATTCGTCCATCTGTCCCAGGCACTTTTCCAGCTTTTCCCGGATCTTTTGTTCACGCCCATGTACTCTGTACTCTGCCACACTCTCAAAGAACGGCTTATCCGGATACATACACCGTATCTCTGCCATCTCTTCATCCGACATTTCTGCAAATGCGGAACGCAGCACTGCTGCCAGCGGAATATCCTGTCTCCGATTATCCAGAACCCTCAGATAATCCAGAAGTACACCTACCTCCTGTGTCTGAAAATACCCTTCACTGGTTCCCGCATAAGCAGGGATACCTTCACGGTTCAACACTTCTGTAAATACATCGGCAAATCCTTTGATACTTCTTGTCAGGATCACAATATCCGAATAACGCACATTTCTGAGTTCGCCGTTCTCCTTATCCACGACTTTCTGCGAACGCAATAGTTCGCGGATACGCATGGCAATCATACGGGCCTCCAGTTCCCTTTCTGAGGCAATTCCTTTTGATGTATCCCCATCCGTTTTCTGATATTCATCCAGGTCACTGTCCATTAACAGAATCTCTGTCTTAAGATTCTCTGTCTCCGGATATTCTGCCCCCGGATACAATGCCGCCTGCTCATCATAGACGATCCCGCCCAGCTTCTCCGTCATGATCTGCCGGAATATCGCGTTGGCACTCTCCAGCACTTCCTTCCGGCTTCGGAAGTTTCTGTGCAGATCAATTCTCTGAGTCTGACTTTCTTCTATATTATATGTATAAAACTTTTCCAGAAATAATTCCGGTCTCGACAGACGGAATCTGTAAATACTCTGCTTTACATCTCCTACCATAAAGATATTATACCTGCCGCTTCTGCAGGTTGATACACTGTTAAGGATTGCTTCCTGAATCAGATTGCTGTCCTGATACTCATCGATCATAACTTCATGAAACTGGTTCTGATATTCTTGCGCTATTTTTGATGGTACAAACCCATCTTCTGATTTTTCTGTCAGGATACGCAGTGCATATTGTTCCATATCCGAAAAATCAATGATGTTCTGTGCCCGCTTCTGCTCTTCAAACTTTTCTCCAAACAGCCGCACAAGATTCCCCAGCTCTTCCATCGCCGGAGCACACATTTTCAAATCCTCCACCAGTTCCTGCGGACTTTCATAAAAATACTGCCCGCTGATATTCTTTACAATCCCCTTTACAAGTTCCCGGATCTTCTTGACTTGTTCGATCTTTTCTTCTAATACTGTCTGATCTTTGTTTGCCGCAATCCTCGCCCATTTTACATTCGTAAATGCTTCCGCCATCTTCTCATAAGACCGGATAGCTGACAATTCTTCAATCACCTGCATATCCTTATCCAACGTTGCTTCATACACCGCCGGACCATCCGGACTTAACGCAATCATCTCTGCCTGAGCCAGCAATTCTCTGGCATCCTCCAGATTCTTCCTTATATCTGCTATTACTTTTTGCATGAAGCTGCTTTTTTCCAGTGTCTCGACATCCGGTATCCTGTACGCTTCCACACAAGACTCCAGCCACGCTTCACTGTCCGGATAGCTTCTGGAACTCATAGATCTTCAAGATCAAATCTTCAATCTTTTTATCATCTCTCCCGGTACTGTAAGCTGCTGCAAAATCAAGGAAGCTCTTACTTCCTTCCTGATATTTTTCCTCCAGCATTTCTTCCAGTACATCATGTCTTAGCAGTTTCAGTTCCCCTTCTTCACCAATCCGGAATCCCGGATCGATATCAATCGCATGAAAATGATCACGGATCACTGAAAGGCAGAAGCTGTGAATGGTTGTGATCTGTGCATTATGGATCAGTGTTGCCTGTTGTTTCAGATGCTCATCTTCCGGGTATTCCAATAGTTTCTTCTCAATTGCCAGACGTATTCTTTCTTTCATCTCTGAGGCCGCCGCCTCGGTAAATGTCACGATCAGAAGTTTATCTACATCCACCGGAGGGTCATCTTCTGTCAGCATCGTATGATACGTTCTACCAGAACAGCTGTCTTTCCGGAACCTGCTGCTGCCGACACCAGAATATTACGATTTCTCAGTTGTATGACCTTCTGCTGTTCTTCTGTCCATTTCACACCCATTCCTGGTTTCCTCCTTTCCTGTCATTTTCAGATTCACGCTGTTCTATCCGCATTGCCGCCATGGCCTCTTCTTTTCCCATTGTTCCGATATCACGGTATTCATATCCCGGAATTTTAACATCGATCCACAGACATGCCTGTATGGACAGTAATCGCATCCACTTTCCTGCCCACGCTTATAAGGAAGGGCTCCTGCTTCACCATTCAATATCTTCGTTCTTGTATCTTCCATCTGCTTTTTGGCATGAGTCATCATTGCAGAAAAATCCTCTCCCGCAACCACTTTGGAATACCCTGATACGCTGCCGTTCTTATTATATTTTACCGGAACTGCCAGAGATTCGCCCGAAGTATTATGATCCAGATGCTTTAATATCTCTGTCCCAAGCGGAATGATACCATCCGGCTTCAACTGCTTTAGAACCGCACGCTCTGCTTTTTCTTTGTCTTCTGTCTTATCTACCAGAGGATCCTGAATACGGTAATAGAACACACCAGCCGGGATTACCTCCTTATCCGGATGGCGCTTTTTCTGAAATTCGACTGCTGCATCCATATAGATCATAAGCTGTAATTGTAAGCCATGATACAATGCAACCACGTCAAATGCCTTACTTCCGGTCTTGTAATCCATAACTTTGACATATATCTGCTCTTCCGTCTCGCATATATCAATGCGGTCAATCTTTCCTCCGAAGAAACGCAGTCATATGCCTCCGGCACAAAGTCCCCGGCTTTCAGCTGGTTCGTAAGTGCCCATACTGTTCTCTCCAGCATCTGCTTCATGCGCACGATCATCTGTTCATTTCTTGCCGTACTGTATAATACAGAATTGCCATAATCTGTAATCGCTTCTTCCACACTTGCATCGATCAGCTTTTTTCTTTCTTCTTCCGGCAATACTGTCCAGCCGCCCGCCTCCGATGCCTTTTTCGAAAACAGTTCCAGGGCCCTGTGACAGACATTTCCCAGATCGACTGCTTTAAATTCATACAGCGGCCGTTCCTTCAGGCGGAGCCCGTAAGCAAGGAAATGTGCACACGCACAGGTCGCATACCGTTCCATTCTCGTGATGCTTCCTTCGAAATTCTCTCCATAAAGTTCTCTTGCTACACGTTCCGATAATGGATCTTCCGGACGTCTGTAATACCATGCGCGCAAAATCCGGTCCACCGCAGCTTTCCATTCCGGAGATTTCTGATACCAGGTATATAATTCCTGCCAGGTGAGGTCCAGATTCTTCTCCTGCAGTCCACGGATCAGATAAGCAACTCCACTTTTCTCCGTCAGTTCTTTTTCCTTTAGTTTTTTTGCTTCTTCATCCTGAACCTTTAACTCCGGATATAATCTTGATAATTCCTGTATCAGATAAGACGGACGCTGTGCTTTCCCTCCTGCAGACACTTTACTATAATAAATCTTCAGTTTCTCCGACGGCTTAGTCAGGTTCATATACAGGTAAAACTTTTGGACATATGCTTTTTCCTTTCCGCCTGCCGCCAGCGCATGATCCGCTTGCCGGAACTTCTCTCTGTCCTGTTCTGTTAACAGACCGGTTCTCATAAGTGCTCCGGGAAGGAAGCTGTCATTGGCTCCAAGAAAAAAGAGTGCCCTGATGTCTTTTAATCTTGTTCTCTGCATATCTCCTGCCACTACCTGATCCACACTTGGAGGAATCACACCGACTCTTGCCTCTTCCAGTCCTGCATCCAGAAGCTTACAATATTCGTTCAGTCCCACCGGTTCCTCACCCAGAAGTTCTACAAATTTATCAAATAATTCTATGATAATCCGGTAGACCTGTGAATATTCCTTCGCCAGTGCCAGCTCACCTGCTTTCTGAAATTCTTCTTCTGTTCTTTGCAGGCGTTCCTGGATATTTTCCTTCACCATGAACTCATATACTGCCATCGTGATATCTCGCACCGTTTTCCTCTTTTGTTTTAATACAAACATCAGGTTATCCACTTTTTCTACCAGTTGTACACGGTAATGATTCAGCCGGTCCAGTTCCTCTTCTTCCATCCCCTTCAATCTGCGGATCCAACGGTTCTGCCAGCCTTTATATCCCCTGATTCCCAGTCCGAGCACATAGTTTTCCAGTTCATCGACTTCCTCGCAGGCGAATCCTGCAAGATTCGTTCTTAAGAAGCGGAATACACTTTCATAAGAGAAATTCTTTTCCGCCATATTCAGAAGACTCCTTATATATTCTACAAATGAATTCAACAGGATGCTTCTCTTATGATCCATAAACACCGGAATCCCGTAATTCTCAAATGCCTGTTCCAGATAGTCTCCATATACATTCATATCACTGACGATCACACCGATATCTCTGTATCTGTACTGCTCTTTACGTACCAGTCTGCGGATTCCCTCTGCCACTGCATCTGCTTCCTGTCTTGGGTTCCCTGCTGTATGGATTTCCAGATTCTCCACAGCTTTATCATACCTTCCAGCCCCGTACCGGAAGATATTTCTCTCCAAAAATGCAAGTTCCTGGTTCTTTTCAAATCGTTTCACCGGATATCCATACAGGCAGACCGGTTCTTCTACCTCTATATGATCTTCCCCCGCCATTCTGACCAGTGTCGTTACCATCTGCTTACTCAGTCCAAACAGCTGATATGGATGTTTATAAGAATACGGATTCTCCCGTTCATCCATCGTAACTGTCACCCAGACTTCCTTGCAGCACCGCATAAGTTCCAGTATCAGCCGGTTCTGCACCGGTGTAAATCCGGTAAATCCGTCAAGAACTACAACACTGTTTTTCAAAAGTTCTGATTCTTTTACCTGACTGTTCAATACATCCAGCAATTCTTCCTTCGTGATATACCGCTCTCTTAAGTAATCCTGAAAACCTTCATACAAAAGCCTGATATCTTTTAACTTGTAATACAATCTGGAGTCTTCATCCAGATGATCCAGCATCTCATCCATCTCTTCTTCCCCGATATCATACTGTGTAAATTCGGATATCACGGATTTTACCTCACTGATATAGCCAAGTTTCTTAATATTCCCTTTCAATACCGTCAGTTTGTTCTCATAATCCCCTGCAATCTTTCTGAGGATCAGGTTTTTTCCCTCATCATCTAGAACCTGCATCTGCTTTGTACCGGTCTCTTCAAATACCCGGTAAGCAAGTCTTGCAAAACTCAGTACATCGATATTCATGATACCGTGTCTCGGATGCATACTGACCAGATCCTTCTGCGTCTGCATTGTAAACTGTTCCGGTACGAGCACTATGAAATTCTTCAGTGGGTATTTTTCTGATTCTTCTATGACATGCTGATATAAATAAGTTGATTTTCCTGAGCCGGATGGCCCGAATACAAATTTTAAAGGCATAAGGTTTCCTCCTTATGCCCTAGTATAACACGAATATATGTTTGTGTATAGCTGTAAAACCTGCTTTTATACTGTCATTCACGACAGCTTTTGCAAGATTTCCCCGGTATCTTATAATGCACGCAGTCTCTCCGCAAATTCATTACTAAGTGTCATCTTCGCAACGTAGAACACATCTCCTGTCATGTATACATTCCAGTCATCTTCTACTTCTACCTGGAGTTCTCCTCCCGGCATATGAACGATCACTTTACTGTTCGTAAGTCCCAGTTTGTACGCTACACCTGCTGCCGCACATGCTCCGGTTCCGGATGCTCTGGTGTATCCTGCACCACGCTCAAAGATCTCGATCGCAATATTCTCTTTATCCATCACCTGCATGATCTGTGTATTGATTCTGTTCGGGAAATATCTTGCGATCTCGGAATAATCACCGATCTTGCATACCAGCGGTTTGGAAATCTCACGCATAGGGATCACGCAATGTGGATTACCGATGGATACACAGGTAACCGGATACAACGTCCTTCCGAATACCATGTCCTCGTTGATCACTTCACGCCTCTCGCCGATGACCGGGATCTCATCACTCCAAAATGATAATTTTCCCATAGATACACGCAGCCGGCTTCCATCTTCATTTAAGAATGTCACTTCCACCGGACCGTTTCCTGTATATAATTTGAAATTCTTTTTCTGTACGTAACCGGCATCTTTCAGATATTTTGCAAAAATACGGACACCGTTTCCACTGGTCTCTGATTCACTTCCGTCCGGATTCCATACTTTTACATGCATACCGTCTTCTTTCAGGATCGGTCCTTCCAGAACTCCGTCAGCGCCAAGCCCCTCATTACGATCACAGATCATTTTTACATTTGCCTGATCCAGTTCTAATTCATTATGATTCGGATCAAATACAAGATAATCATTCCCCAATCCATGATAACGTTCCAATACTACTTTCATCTTTCTTCCTCCTGATTTTTAATCCCCGTCTTTAATTACATTTAAAAATTTCTTCTGTTGTATTTTTATTTCTTTTGACTGTATATAGTTCACACAGAGTATTCGCCGCTTACTGCATCTGTTAGCTGCATCTTTCTCTTTATCCATATCATAACAGGCATTATTTCCATAATCTACACAAATAATGCCATGTTTCTTGCAAATAATGCCATTTTCCTATAAACTGATTACAGATACTATTTTCAGCTTTTTATCTGTCTAAAATCACTCTGATTTTGATATTGTATTTTTAATAATATATGGAGGATATATATGGAACAATACGAGAAAAAAGGATATCTGAACAGTGAATTCAGACTTTTTCACCTGACTGATCAGGATACCAAAGAAATCGATTACCATTATCACGATTTTGATAAGATTACAATCTTTATTCGGGGAAAAGTCAATTATATGATCGAAGGCCGCTCTTACGACCTAAAACCTTATGATATCGTTCTGGTAAAACAGGGAGATATCCATAAACTGACGGTAGACAATTCCTGTCCTTATGAGAGGATTATTGTCTACATCTCTCCGAATTTTATGAACGCATACCAGACCGAAAACTACGATCTGAGTTACTGTTTCCAGAAAGCTGATCAGGAGCACTCCAATGTTCTGCGCATCCCTTCACCTGAAAAGAGTTCCCTGTTCCGTTCTATCTCCAATCTAGAACACTCTTTCACTGACGGCGGCTATGCTTCCGAACTCTACCGGCAGGTAATGTTCCTGGATTCATGATCCATTTGAACCGTGCGGTAAGAAAAAACCGACTGGAATACATTGACACGGATAATTGTAACGAAAAGGTGCTCGCCATCCTTGACTACGTCGGCGAACATCTCTGCGAGAACTTATCGATCGACCTGATCGCCAGACATTTTTATATCAGCAAATATTATATGATGAGATTATTCAAGCAGGAAACCGGTTATACACTGGGACAATATATCTCCCAGAAACGGCTCCTGCTTGCAAAAGAACTATTATCTTCCGGTGTGCCGGGCACACAGGTTTGTTACGATTGTGGATTTAAAGATTATTCTACGTTTTCCAGAGCTTATAAGCAATTGTTCGGTGTAACGCCTTCCGGACGTACCTGCCCATAAAGTTCTGCCGGAACGAATGCCCGCACGAAGATACCATCTTCCCGGTACTCTTCCTCCTGAAGTTCTCCGTACTTCCGGATCTTTTGGATCTTTCCGGCTTCTTTATATGGATACAATGCCTCAATCTCCACTTTCCGCTCCCTCAATACAGCTTCTATGGACTGAAGGAATCCTGTAATTCCTTCTCCCGTCTTTGCCGAGATTTTTACATGATAATCTGCACGCAGGTCTCTCGGAACCCAGGTATCTTCCATTCGGTCAATCTTATTAAATACCGTGATCACCGGCTTATCTTTCACTCCGAGATTCTGCAGTGTCTCATATACGGTATACATCTGTTCATCCATCTGCGGATTCGAAGCATCCACTACATGCAGGATGATGTCCGCATATTTTGCTTCTTCCAGCGTACTCCGAAAAGCTTCGATCAGATGATGTGGAAGCTTTCTGATAAATCCTACCGTATCTGTCATGAGAATTTCCTGACCGCTTGGCAGTTTCAGATCCCTGGTAGTAGGATCCAGAGTTGCAAATAATTTATCTTCTGCAAGAATTCCTGCACCGGTCAGAGCATTTAACAATGTAGATTTCCCCGCATTCGTGTATCCTACGATTGCTGCTACCGGAATATGGCTTCTGCTTCTCTGCTCTCTGGTCACTTCCCGGTGTTTTTTGACATCCTTTAATTCACGGTTCAGTTGTGCGATCCGGCCTTTGATCAGGCGGCGATCCATCTCCAGCTTCTTCTCTCCCGGTCCTCTGGTTCCAATTCCGCCTCCCAGTCTGGACATCGCTCTTCCCCAGCCGGTCAGTCTGGTCTGCTGATACTTAAGCTGCGCCAGTTCTACCTGTATCTTACCTTCACTGGTCGATGCTCTTGCCGCAAAAATATCCAGAATGATCAGGGTTCTGTCCATGACTTTCACATCCAGCTCATCCTGCAGGTTCTTCATCTGCGCCGGAGACAATTCATCATCACACACAATCCCAGTCGCACGCAATTCCCAGATCATATTTTTTAATTCTTCTATCTTTCCCTTCCCGACATAAGTTGCCGGATGCTGCTGCTCCCGGTTCTGGATCAGCATTCCTGCCGTCTCCGCCCCGGCTGTCGATACCAGATCTTTTAATTCTTCCAGTGATTCTTTTGTATCATCCTGATCCGAGAGTGCAACTCCGACCAGAATCACTTTTTCTGTTTCATCTTTTATTTCTATCATATTCTATTAACGCGTCTCCAGGAATTCTGCTTCTTTTTTAGCTGCCTTGTCATTTGGGTAACTATCCAGATATTCTTTCAGTTTTACTTCCGCACTCTCCCAGTCTTCCATCTTCTCATAAGCAACGATGATGTTATATTTCATTTCTTTCTTCATCTTCTTGCTGACGTCATCCTGTTCCAGTCCGAGATTATAATAGTTCAACGCTTCTTTTGCTTTTCCCAATTTCAGATCACAGTTTCCGATGAGATTGTAAATTGTTCCTGTCTTCTCAGCATTATTATCCAGAGCCTTCCTGAATGCATTTCTTGCCCCTTTATAATCTTTCTGTTCCCATTTCACAATGCCGATTCCTCTCCAGGCATCTCCGGTATTCTTATTCTTTTCTATTGCCTGTTCAAACTGTTCAACCGCCTGATCGTATTCTCCTTTTTCAAGATACTCAACTCCCTTTTTCGAAGGATTTCCACAGGCAGTCAGTAACAGACCTGCACTGAATATTGCAAGTAGTGCTTTTCCTCTTTTCATACTTTTTCTATATACTCCTCATTTACTCAATCTGCCAGTCAATCGGTTCTATTCCGTGCGCTCTCAGATAATCGTTCGTCTGACTGAATGGCTTACTTCCAAAAAATCCGCGGTATGCAGACAGCGGACTCGGATGCGGTGCTTTCAGGATCAGATGCTTCGGATTATTCAGCATCCTCGCCTTCCTCTGCGCCGGCGCTCCCCATAAGATGAACACGATTGGACGGTCCTGACTGTTAAGTGCCATGATCGCCGCATCGGTAAATTCTTCCCATCCGATATCCTTATGGGAATTCGCCTGATGTGCCCTTACGGTTAATACCGTATTCAACATCAGCACGCCCTGCTCTGCCCATTTTGTCAGACAGCCGTGATTCGGGATCGTACATCCCAGATCATCATGCAGTTCTTTATAAATATTCACAAGCGAAGGCGGCACATCCACACCTTTTTTTACCGAAAAGCAGAGTCCATGCGCCTGTCCTACATTATGATATGGATCCTGTCCCAGAATTACTGCCTTTACATTATGAAGCGGTGTCAGATGAAATGCATTGAAGATATCGTCTGCCGGCGGAAAGATCTGTCTTGTTCTGTATTCCTCATTTACTGTCTCAAATAATTTCTTATAATATGGCTTTTTGAACTCTTCTTTCAGAGCGTCCAGCCAGTCATTATTGATTGCTGCCATTGTCTTTTACACTATCCTTTTTATTTTTTTATCCTCGCTGTCATACAGACTGCAAACTACAGACGGACAGATACACCTTTTCCTCTTAAATATTCTTTTACTTCTCTGATTTCTAGTTCTTTGTAATGGAATAAAGATGCCGCCAACGCTGCATCTGCTTTTCCCTCTGTCAGTGCATCGTAGAAATGTTCCAGATTGCCGGCTCCACCGGATGCGATCACCGGAATACTTACTTCTTCTGCGATTGCTCTTGTAAGTTCCAGATCATATCCCGCTTTCGTTCCGTCGCAGTCCATACTGGTCAGAAGAATCTCTCCCGCACCAAGTTTCTCCACTTTTGCTGCCCATTCCACAGCATCAATTCCTACATCGATACGTCCGCCATTCTTATAGATATTCCATCCGCTTCCGTCTTCTCGTTTCTTTGCATCGATCGCCACTACCACACACTGGCTTCCGAACTTTTCCGCCGCTTCCGAAATTAAATTTGGTGTATTGATCGCGGATGATTGATAGAAATCTTATCCGCACCCTCTCTCAGGAGAGCTTTAAAATCATCCACTGTACGGATTCCTCCACCCACCGTAAACGGAATAAACACATTTTCCGCTACTTTGCGGACCATATCGACAACTGTACCCCGCGCATCCGAAGATGCTGTAATGTCCAGAAATACCAGTTCATCCGCCCCTGCTTTATCATATGCCTTTGCAATCTCGACAGGATCTCCCGCATCCCTTAAGGATACAAAATTAACTCCTTTTACCACTCTTCCGTTATTTACGTCCAGACATGGAATAATTCTTTTTGTATGCATTGCCTTGTCCCCCTATAATTCCACAAAGTTCTTTAAAATCTGAATTCCTATATCACTGCTCTTTTCCGGATGGAACTGGCATGCAAACACATTTCCCTGTTCTACCGAAGCATGGATATGTGTACTATACTCTGTTGTTGCAGTCACAATGCCTTCATCCTCTGCTTTCAGATAATACGAATGTACAAAATATACATAGGAATCTTCCGGAATATCTTTAAATAATCTTCCGTTATTTTGGAATTTTAGTGAGTTCCATCCCATGTGAGGATCTTAAGTCCTTCCTGATCCGGGATTCTTAATATCTCTCCCTTCAAGATCCCAAGACCTTCCACACCCGGAGTCTCATCACTTCGTTCAAATAATAACTGCAGTCCGAGCAGATTCCAAGAAATGGCGTTCCTTTGGCTGTTACGTCTCTGATTACTTCATCAAGTCCATACTGTCTGAGTTTTCCCATCGCATCTCCGAATGCTCCGACTCCCGGAAGGATTACCTTATCTGCATTCATGATCGTCTCTCTGTCTCTTGTGATTGTTACTTCCTGTCCCAGAAGCTGCATGGCTTTTTCCACGCTCTTTATATTTCCTGCATCGTAATCGATAATCGCTATCATCTCGTCATCCTGCCTTTCGTGTGATGTGGGACTCTCCGGCCATTCATTCCGTGCCCATTATCTTTTATTGTACATCAAGTTCAAACCAGAATTCAACTCCATTATCATAATTCTTTACTCCATATTCCTGATGGAAAGATTTCATAATCGCTTTTACAATAGAAAGCCCGATTCCATTACCGCCATATTCGCGTGTATGCGCTTTATCGACTTTATAAAATTTATCCCAGATATGTACGATATCTGCTTCTGGTATCGGAGTTCCGGTATTAAATACGGATACCCGTACTTTACCGTCTTTTTGAACCATTTTTACCTCTATCACCATATCCCCGCTGACATGATGACATGCATTGCTGACATAATTTTTCACGACCTGCTCTACTTTAAATTCGTCTGCCCATGCATAGATATCTTCTTCTGTATGCAGGAGAATTTTTGCACCTGCCTGATCTGCCATGATTTCCATACTCTGGAGCACGCCTCTTACAAGTGCTGTAAGATTAAATCTGTCAAACACAATATCCTCATCGCCGAATTCCAGTTGATTTAATGTCAGAAGATTCTTAACCATCTGATTCATCTTGGAAGCTTCATCCATGATCACCTCACAGTAGAATTCCCTGCTCTCCGCATCTTCATTCACACCCTCTTTTAATCCTTCGGCATATCCCTGGATCAGTGCGATCGGTGTCTTTAATTCATGCGATACATTTCCCAGAAACTCATTTCTCATCTTTTCCAGCTTATCTTTCTGTTCAATATCTTTCTGCAGGCTGTTATTCGCCTTCTTGAGCTCCGAAATTGTACTTTCCAGTTTTTCCGACATCCGGTTAAAGTTCTCACCAAGTTCCCCAATCTCATTACTTCCACCACTGGTATATTTCGCATCAAAATCAAGATCTGCCATACGGTCTGATAATCTTGCCAGTTCGCGGATCGGTTCTGTGATACGTTTTGCAAAATACCAGATCAGCAGGATAGATACAACCATCAAAATACTTCCTATATATAATAAGAAACGATTCGATATCGCCGCACTCTCCCGCATACTTTCCACCGGACTTCTGAGCAGGAACTGACTGCCATCATCCAAGCTTCCCCACATATCTACATAATAGTTCTGATTCCATGGATCCCATGACTGATTGATCTGGTAAACTTCCGTGGAATCCAGGATTCTGCTTTCTTTCTGTGCCTGATTCAGAAAATATCCCATCATCTGATTCTTCAGCATATTCTTATCATGCACATTTGTATGTACATCATTATCTTTTTCTATGACCAGATAAGAAATATTATTCTTTTCAGCGAAATGAATAAGTGAACTATTTTTCCTTGCACTGTTCCACTTATCTTCATTTGATACATTATTCAGCTTTTCATAAAGCTCTATAAAACGGGATTCCTTCTTACTGATATAATATGGTTCCAGAAATTTGCCATTGATGAACATTAATGTCACTACCAGGCAGATCAGCAGTCCTACAAACGCCATGATCATCTGCGTCTTGATCGAATGATGCCTGTTTTTGATCTTTGCTTTTTTTTCTTCACTTATGATTTTCATTCTTCATCAACCTCAAATTTGTAACCCATCCCCCAGATTGTCTTGATATAATTTCCTTTTTCTCCGAGTTTGCTTCTTAACTTCTTAACATGTGTATCAATGGTTCTTGCATCTCCAAAATAATCGTAATCCCATACATTATTCAAAATTTTCTCTCTTGATAATGCAATGCCCTGATTCTCAACAAAATACGTCAGAAGTTCAAATTCTTTAAAGCTTAATTCAATCTCCTTATCATCAATCTTCACCTGATGTGCCGCTTTGTCGATCACAATTCCGCCGGCATTGATCTCATTACTCTCTCCTATTACATTGGCTCTTCTTAAGATTGCATTCACTCTGGCTACCAGGATCTTCGGGCTGAACGGTTTTGAAATATATTCGTCAACGCCAAGATCAAATCCCTGTAATTCGTCTCTCTCTTCTGATCTTGCAGTCAGCATGATAATCGGAACTTTGGATGACTGGCGCACTTCGCGGCATACCTGCCAGCCGTCCATTCTTGGCATCATCACATCCAGGATGATCAGCGCAATATCCTTTACATCATAAAATTGTTCCATCGCTTCCATACCATCTCCGGCTTCGATCACCTGATATCTTTCTCTTTCCAGGAAATCCTTCACCAGTTTCCGCATCCTGCTTTCATCATCTACTACTAATATTTTGATCTTATCCATAAGACCCGCCTCCTCTTAAATCTATATTTTCATGATATATTTTTCTTCTATCTTTATTATTATAGCAGAGAACTATGTAGTCTTTGTGAATTTTCCGGTATATAGAATAAAAAGTACCCGCGATATCATATTACTTATGTTATCACGAAGTACTTTTTCTCAAGTTACTCTAAGCAGTAATCATTATTTTTACAACTTCTATTACTTATTCTTCATCTTCTCTTTTCTTTCTCTTAAGTGAGAATCCTCCGATTCCGGCTCCAAGAGATGTTACTGCAAGTCCTAACCATCCAAATAAGCCGGATGGATCACCCGTCTTTGCGGCTTTTCCATTATTTGTATTCGATGCAGATCCTGATCCTGCCTTACCGGATGTGCCACTTGTACCATTCGCTTTCTGTCCTGCGTCCTTTTTCACTAGTGCACTGATTGCTTTATTCAGATTCTCAGTTGCTTTATCCACTGTAGCCTGATCTTTCTTCTCTTTCAGTGCTGTATTAGCCTCAGTCAGTGCTGACTGAAGTGCTTTCCAGCTGTCTGCTGTATAATCCGATTCTTTTAAAGCGCCTGCTGCTTTGATTGCCTTTTCAAGTGCATCTGTTGATACTTCTTTTGTTGGCTCTTCTGCTTTTGCAAGTGCTGCTTTTGCTTTATCCAATGCTGTTTTTGCCTGATCTACTGCTTCCTGGCTTTCTTTTGCTTCCAGTGCTGCCTTAGCATTTGCAAGTGCTGTCTGATATGCTGCCCAGCTGTCTGCCGTGTAGTCGGATTCTTTTAATCCGTCTGCTTCAGCAATCGCTGCTTCCAGTGCAGAAGTATCAATCTGTGAAGGTGCCGGGGTTTCACCAGCTACTTTATAAGTAAATGTGAGTGGTGTTGTATAGCCTGTTGCAGTTACTGTGATCAGGAACTCTTTTCCTGCTTCTGCACCAGCGAATGGCGTTGCATCTGTCTTAAGTGTTCCATCTTTATCAATAATCGTTACAGCTCCTCTTCCACTTGCTGCATAATCTTTTCCATCTACATTTACAGATGAAATATTTTTGATATAAGCGTTTAACGCATCTGCATCAGATCCTTCTGCCTCTACAAGTTTCTTATTTTCTGTATCATAAGCTGCCGGCATATCTTTCGTTGTTAACAAGAATGATACTTTGATATCTGCGTATTTTCCTGCTTTATCTTTTACTGTAAGCGTATATTTTCCAGGTGTAACCGCATCTGCTTTCTTGTACGTCAGTGTGCTTCCTTCTAACGTAACATCTAATCCATCTACGCTATACTCTGGGTCAAAATCATCCGGAAGATTCTTCTCTATTGTTGTCTTTCCGTCTGAAACATCTGCATCGGAAACCCTCACTGCACTGTCAGCCTTTGCAAATTTAACCGGAACATAAAGATCAGCGATATCCATTGTGTAGATGCCATCTGTTGTATAGTATTCGATACTGTCAATGGTCTTGCCCATCATAGATTTGTAATGTTCGGATGATGTCGGGCAATTGTGTACTGCATCTGTAAATCCTGTACTCCATGCAAGCTCATTTCCTCTCCAGATATTCTCCAGATGACGCATACCATAAGATGTTCCGTCGGTTGTCTTTACAACTACTGCGTTGACATTGGATGATGTGATCTTATCCTCCGGAAGTCCGTCAAGGTTCAACTGGTAATCGCCATAAGAAGACTCTGTCAAGAGTTCTGCTGTCACGCCTTCAAGCTTTGTTGCTTCCTGCCCTTTTACTTCGCTGAACACAAGATTCCCTCCTGCATCAGCAGATACTTCCTTGTAATTAACAGGTGTCTCTGACAGTGTATAGTATGCATAGCTTTCATTCTCAAACAGTGCGTCTTTTCCTTTGTATTCGGTTGTGGTTGTCTTTCCACGGTTTGTCACTGTGATTGATACCGAATCGGAATCTGTTACCTGTTTGTACTTGCTAAGATCTACAGAACTGTCTACCTTTACCGGATATGTGATTCCTGTGATGTCGCTTCCGTCTGCATTCACATGTAGGAACCTCCTGCAAGGGAACCTGTACGTGTCTTATTCTTTGTGGCTGAAGTAAATGCATCCACTTTCACATCATTGTTTGTTGTCTCAGCTTTGTAGAATACATCGTATGGAATGTTCATGAGGACATATACATCTTTTTCTGCTTTTACAAGATTATTGATTGCATCTGTCAGATGTGTAGTCTGCTCTTTTACTTCTGACTCTGTTGGTTTGTCTTTTGCAAGCAGATCTTTTGATTCTGTTAATTCTGTCTGCAGATTCCTCCAGCTTTCTGCTGTATAGTCTGATCCGTTCAAGGCTTCAGCTTCTGTTACCTTTGCTCGCAATGCTGCAATCTCTTCTGCTGTTGCTGTCTGTTCTTTTGCTACGATATTTTCTGCTTTTGCTTCAAACTTATATACGTAATCTTCATATCCAAGTGCTCGTACTGTCAGTTTCCAGTATCCTGTTCCATCTGTTCCTTCCGGTAACTGGCATCTGAGCGAATCTGTCAGTCCAAGCTGGATTCCCATTGACTTGTGCATCCAGTTATCGGATGCGAATTTTGTTCCGAATGTTCTCAGTGGCGTGCTATATGTGCTGTCATTTCCATAGTATGTCCATGTCACTGCCTGCATGTTTGCTCCGAGATCTCCGTAATTCCCGTTAATGTCTACTCTCAGGAATTCTCCGTATGATCCACTTGCATCTTTTACTGTAGGTTCTACTCCTGTTGCTGTCTTTAATGCCTGGTCTTTGATTCCGGATTCTGTTCCTTCGTTCTTTCTTTCTGTGAATGTGAATCCATCTCCTGATTTTACCGCTTCTTTCAGTCCGTATGTGTTAGCTGTTACGTTTGCTTTCTCTGTATAAGAACTCAGTTTTACCTCTCCGAAGCCACCAAACATTGTCTCTCCGTTTTCTACTACTGTGTATTTCTCTTTTAATGATGTAAGATCTGATGTTTTTACTTTTACCGGTACATATTTCAGACCTGATACTTCATAATGATCCAATGTCTTTCCGGCTATTGTTTTATTCTTTGAATCAAACGCTACTGTACTTCCATCTGTTAATACAAGCTCTGTCTGCGATTTCCATCCTGCTAATTTATAAACATTTCCTTCTACGTCATATATTGTTGCTATACACTGGAAACTTCCTCTGTGTAAACCGTGGTTTGCTGTTGCTCTGGTTACAACATCAAATGCTCCCTTATCAGATTCACCACGTGAATCTTTTTCATTCGATGATGCTGTGTTTCCTGCCTGGTATACGCCTTCATTTGCCCAGTACTCTGCCCATGTCATTCCTACATATACATAAGAGTACGTTTCTTTCGCTACTGCCTTCAGGTTACCGATCGCACTATCAAGATTCCTTTTCGCTGTATCAACTGCATCCTGCGATTTCTTATCAGCAAGTGCTGTTTCTGCGGACGTAAGTGCTGTCTTTAATGCACTCCATGTTTCAGCTGTATAATCGCTTTCTTTTAATACTTTTGCTTTCGTGATTGAAGCTTCCAAAGCTGACGTATCAACGGTTACTGCTGTACTCGCTCCCGGTGCTGACTGAATTGCTGCCAGTGCAGCTTGTTTAACAGCATGTGAAGTACACGTAGCTTTGCTTACAACATCCCAATTATTAATGGTATCTTCTGTAGCAGCTTTTCCAATCAGAGATGTATATCCCGGATAAGTAACTCCTTTTATCGTTTTTCCATCTTTCGCCCAATTAAAATAACTATCACTTTCTTTGTCATATGTAGCTCCTGGTGTTACTTCTATTCCTGCAATTTTTCCTCCACTCACCTGAACAGAAACATTTACATCATATTCGCTCCACCCTTCCTCTTGTTCATCAATAACATGCTTTGTACTGGTATAAGTGCCATCTTTTGCCACCTGATCTTTCGTTACCGCCATCGCCGGTACCGCCCGGACAAATGCTGGCTGCCATGGTTGCCGACATCGCAACTGCCATTACTTTTGTCTTCATTTCTTTCCTTTTCATAAAAACCTCCTTAATGAAAATATTTATTATCAAGTTAGTATTTTCTAACTTATAATCAAAAAAAATTTTACTAATCAGACATGTGCATTTTCCACACATGTCTGCATATTATGTTATTTTATACTCCAAGCCAGATACATAATCCCAGTAATATCAACGCTCTTAAGATTGTAAACCAGATTTCATTGCCTCTGATCTTTTTCACTCCGCAGTGAATATTCTTCTTCGGACATGTATCTATACATTTCTGGCACTGGAAACAGTCGCTTCTACTTTCCAGGAACCATCCGTCGGAAGTCCGATATTCGCCGGACATTTTTTGGAACATGCACTGCACTTTGGAATGCAGGATTCCCGGTCTCTGTGAAGTGCAAATACCGGCAACACCGGAACCAGTGAGAATACGGCTCCCATCGGGCAGAAATTCTGCAGAAAAATCTTTCCTCCAGACACATTCCGACAATCAGAAGTACCAGAATGACCAACCCTATGAGATATCCATTCAGTTTAAAATTTCTTGCATGTATCATGGAAAATACATCCCAGGGACTTGTTCCCTGCGCTTTACTGTATACACCGCCATAACACATAAATACGATAATTGCCAGGATTACATATTTCAGATATACAAGTCTGTCTGCAATTCGGTCCGGGATCTGCACCGGTTTCTTTTTCATCTTTTTACAGATCAGTCTGTATAATGCATTCACTCCATCGCCAAGACTTCCAAATGCACAGGCAAATCCACAAAAGAATCTGCCGAAAACAGCAGTATATATACACACCACGATAAGTACAGTAACAAATGATGTCAGCGCCACTTTTTCACCTGCACCAATCTGTGTAAATATATATTTCACACCTGCAAATGCTGCCGTGTATACCGACGGAATAAAGATAAAATACAGCAATTGGATGATTGCCCTTATCCATATATGTATCTTTTTCAATTGTTTTGCATTCATTTATTTTACCGCCTTTTCTAATGCCTGTTTTGTCGCATTCTTAATTCCTGTAGAACTGAACGTCGCACCACTGATCGTATCTACTTCTGCACTTTGCGCATCCAGAATCTTCGGTATAATATCTTTCGCCATAGTCAGATAAGAACCATCTTCTCCGTCAGCAGAGACAATATTTACTTCCTTAATCTTCTGCTTTTTTACTATTACTTCCACTTTAACAGTTCCACCAAATCCATCCGCTTCTCCGTATATGTCCCGTCTTTATAAGAACCATTTTTTGACTCCTGATCTTCTAGACTTTCCACATTTTCGATTTTGGCATTCAGCTTTGCAATTTCCTCATCTTTTGCTCTGGCTTCCAGCACGGAATTATATCCCAATATCACCCCGACGATCACTACAACACTCATCAGGCGCATCCAGAATTCTCTCATTCTTCTCTTTCCTTTCACTCAGTCTATTTTTACTGTCTTTTTGCAGAAAGCAAGGCGTTCTCACACGCATCCAGGATTGCTTTTGAAGTGCAGGTTGCACCCGATACTACATCAATTCCTTCTGTATTACCTTTCTCGATCAGCTGGCTTGTCACGCCTTTTTTATTCGATGTTCCGTTTGCCGCACGAAGGATATATCTGTCATTTGATGAATCGCCGTCCCCTTTTACATCAGTAACAGCAACAATCTTGTCATCGCGCACTGTCACTTGTAACGTCAGATTATAGGCCGTGAAGTCTTCGTCCTCATCCGGTCTGCACAGCGCACGTCCTTCATAGATACCATTTTTATATACTGTAGTATCGTCTTTGCCATCGTCTTTTTTCTCCAGTAGTGCCAGTGCCTGGTTCAGATTCTCAAGAGCCTGGTCCACATCTTCCTGACTGATCTCTGTCTTATCTGCATCAAGCAGCTTCTGTGCATCTTCCATTCTGGTCTTAAGAACCGCATAGGTTGCTTCTGTATAATCCTCTTGTTTCAGTTCTTCTGCTTCTTTCATCGCTTTTTCAAGTTCTGAAGTATCAGCTTCTTCCTTATCCGGCTCCGTTGTCTGTCCGTTTGTTACCTTTTCTGCTTCTTTTAATGCATTCTTCACTGCATTTATAAGACCATTTGAACTGTAAGTTGCTCCGGATACTACATCCACATCCGTACTCTGTTTTTTCATAATATTTTTTACTACATCCATTGCACGGTTAAAGAATTTTTCATCATCATGATTCTCTGTTACGAGTACTGCCTTGATTGATTTATCCTGAAGAACCACTGCTGCTTCTATCTCACCGTTATACCCTTCTGCCGTTCCGTAATAAATACCTTCTTTATACGGGAAATTGCCTTTGACAGTCGTATTGTCTTCTGTCTTAGAAGTATCTTCCGTCTTCGCATTCACAGACTGTGAATTACCGCTTACTGCAGCCTGACGGAGTGCATCTCTTACTGCACTCTTAATTCCGTTCGAACTGTAAGTCGCCCCGGAGATTACATCTACATTTGTACTCTGCGATGAAATAATATTGCCGATCAATGCTTCTGCGCGATTCAGATAACTGCTGTCATCATGATTCTCCACAACCTCAATAGATGTAATCTTTCCTCCGCTGATCACAACCTTAACTTTCAAAGTTCCTCCGAATCCGGTTCCTGTTCCATAATAGGTTCCATCTTTATACGCTGCCGCATCCTGTACATCAGCCAGTGACAGCGCACTTCCCTGTGCCGCTGCATTTTCGGACTGGGACTCTCCCGTCTCTCCACTGTCTTTTTCTCCTGTCAATGCATTCTTCACCGCACTGATAATGCCATTAGAGCTAAATGTTGCGCCAGACACCACATCCACATCCAGCGTCTGTCCTGCAATGATCCTGTCTATCACTGCTTTTGCACGGTTAAAGAACGCTGCATCGTCCGAAGAACTTAAGATATCAATTGCCGTAATTTGTTTATCTTTGATCGTTACCGCAACAGTCACCTCGCCGGCATAACCGGTTCCTGTTCCTTTATAGATTCCGTCTGCCAGATCAAAAGAACCTTTTGCCTTGCTTTCTGTCTTCTTCGCTTCCTCGGCATCCGTTGTCTTTGTCTCTTTCGTCTGTGCCTGAGCTTCATAAACCGGTGCCTGATAGCCGCTTAACGACACCCCGATACAGGCTGCAACTACAATCGCCGAGGTAGCCGGTGCACCCTGTTTTATTTTTTTGATCACTTTTTCTTTATCCATGTCTTCCGCCTCTACTTTTTCATTACATTTACCTTATAATCCGATTGAAAATCATCCGCAATCCCTTCTGATACGTATAATTGATCGTCATCCGTAAGTAGAATCACATCAAATTTATCGTTATACTTCTTCCAGAATTTCTCCGCTTTCTCTTTTCCCATGATAAAAAGTGAAGTAGATAATCCATCCGAAAGTGTTCCGTCATCACTTACGATCGTTACCGAAGTCAGTCCGTTCTCTGCCGGATAACCGGTAGACGGATCAATAATATGATGATAGTTCTTCCCATTTTTTTCAAAGTATCTCTCATATCCGCCCGATGTGATAACCGCCTTGTCCTTTGCCTGCAGGATTCCAAGATAATTTCCGTCTTCATCCGGACTTTCTACCGCAACTTTCCATGCGCTTCCATCTGGTTTTGCACCAAGAAGCTGTACATTTCCTCCAAGACTTACTAGACCGCTCGTCACACCGCACTTTCTATAAATCTGCATAATCCTTGACGATGTATATCCCTTTGCAATGCCTCCAAAATCAATTTTCACATTCTCAGGCAGCGTGATTTTTTTTGTCTTTTTTGTCGTATTGGATCTTTGATGCGTCTACATTCTTCAGTAACGCACTTAGTTCATCCTCCGCAGGGATCCGGTAATTCTCCGTCGTAAATCCCCATGCATCCATGACCGGATAGATGGATATGTCAAATACTCCTTTTGTCTGTTTATATATTTTTTCAGAGCGTTCATACAAGTACGCCGTGTCAGCCGAAACAACAGCTTCCCCGTTTTGATTTAATTTATACACTTCACTGTTTTCATTTCCGGTAGACAACATTCCATCCAGTCGTTTGATCTCTGTCTCGGCTTTCTCTACTGCTTCAGATGCATGCTCTCCATAAGCTGTTACCGTCATATACGTATCCATCGCAAATATATCGCGGCTCTGCTTTTCTTCACTGGATTTTTCGGAATTTTCACTTTTGGAATCTTCTTTTTTATCTGTCTGCGTCTGTGTTGTCTTGGCAGATGCCGTACTGTTTCCACAGCCGATGGTTCCCATCGACACTGCCGCACATAAAATGGCTATTACAATCTTTTTTTTCATTCTTATCCTTTACATCCATAGTTAACTTCGTCTATCAATAGTTAGCTTATGTTATTTTCAGTTTTATACTTCTAACTCATTAAATGTACCATATGTTTTTTTCTGCTTCAATTCTTTTTTTGATATTGATATTTGTTATCATTTATTTTCACTGTTGATTTCTTGGAAAATCGAGTAGGAGGCGGTGACTATCCGCCGTCCTCTCACAGCTCCTCTCACAGCACCGTACGTCAGACTGTCTACAATTAAGAAAAATGCTATAATAAAACTATCAAATTGGGATATATTTCCTGCACTAAAAAACGCCACAAACTGTGACGTTTTTAGTACCATCTATATTTCAGTGAGATTTCTTGATTCTAAAACTCACTTTTTCCATACTTTACAGTTACCACTGCAACAACTTTTTCATTTTCAAGCACTTCATAACCAATAATATAATTTTCTACAATCAACTGCCTATACCCTTTAAAAGCATAAAATCCATATTTTCTTTCCGCCCCTCGATATGGCTGTTCTTCCAAACTTAAGTTTCCACTTTCAAGAAATAAAAAAATGTGTATTTTTGAAAGCGGTGGGGAGATGCAGAAGATTTTTTAGAATTATGATAATGTCGAAGGGGCACAGAATCTTTTGACGTATACTCGCAAACCAAGCTGTCACTCATTGCCCGAGTGACAGCTTGGTTACCTGCTATCCCTGATACCTTATTCTTTCTACTAGCGTTTCCTTTTTCAGATTACTGCTTAAAACTAGGGAAAGCACAATCTGCAAAAGACCGACCAGCAAAATCATAGCAAGAATTGGTGTAATTGGAACATGATAGATATTCATTCCAAATATTCCATTATGTTTTGCATAGGAAAAAAGTGTATAGCCGAGCGGCAGACCAATGATCAAAGCTACGCATATGGTGCCAACCGTAAAAATCAGTCCCTGTAACTGCAGACATAAATTTAATTGTTTATTTGTCATACCCACAGCCTGTAATACACCATATTCCTGCTTTTTTGTCGTAATATTCATGATCATGGTGTTTGCCATATTCATAAAACCGATGAGTCCCACAACCGCCATAAACAGATAACAGCCGAGCTTCATCATGCGAGCTGCGAATTCTGCAGATTGTAACTGTGCATGATAGGTATCCATTTTTATATGCGAAGTATTAGAAATCAAAGTATTCAGACTCTGTTCCACAGATGCCACATCTTTTTTATCACAGTCCACCACAGATAGCCATAGGCTGTTCCTCTCGGATTCATGGAACGGTATACACCTTCCGGAATGACAAGATAAGTGTCCGCACTTACAAAAGATCCTGCAATCTTTCCCTGATAGGTATAGGTTCCACTTCCATTCTCAAAGTCAAATGCAATGGATTCACCCGGAGCATATCCATCTTGTTCCATCCACGTTGACCAGCCAAAGAAAATATCACCATTCTTTACCGCCTGATCATAGTCCATAGAGCCAATATCCCCTTCTTGGCGCATAAAATCAAAATCCTTTTTACTCACAATAGTAGCCGGAAATCTTGATTCCGTTCAGACTTTACAGAGATCAATCTCTCTCGTCATGACATCTGTTACTCCCGGAATGCTTTTGATTTCCTTCAATTCATGCGAATC